>ENA-UOOH01001417-UOOH01001417.1-fermentation-metagenome-genome-assembly--contig:-NODE-1417-length-23501-cov-7.910390_pt1 | contig 23501 bp, 20 predicted proteins | sample MGYA00245778_ERZ724025 | MGnify/ENA primary metagenome ERZ724025 (study PRJEB28704, sample SAMN03018313) | fermentation metagenome | biome: anthropogenic terrestrial biome; feature: soil; material... | reverse complement strand
TTCTGGTCCGACTCATGGGATGAACGGCCCAGCGGGCGGTTATGCAGCGGCGCTCGGCGCCCGGCGTTGGGGCTCAATGAGGGCTTGCCGGCGAGGCGTTTGCGGCTGTACGCGTCAAGGAGCTTGGATGCACGAAACTCAAACCGGCACGTATTCCCAGCGATGTGGGTAATGCATAGACCTAGACCCGTGTGGCCGGGAATCTGAGAGATGAAATGGGGAAGCGAGCTGTGAATTGCTCATCCGCAGGGAGTGGGGGTTCTGGAGGTATTTCGCCGTTGGTGTCGTAGATAGGCACTGGCGCGCTCGGTGCCGCGGTGAAACTACGGTAAGGTCAGTGCGGTGTTGCGGGAGTGATACAGTGATACTTAGGAGGGAAGTGGCGCCAAGAGCCGGATCGGCAAGCGGCGGCAAGCGGCGGCAAGCGGCCGCACGCGACTACCGGCTCACGGCGCGCAACGAATGGCGTACGATCCCCAGATAGTCCGCACCAAGTTCATACCGCCTCTGCCTCGGAAACGGCTTCTGATCCGTCCGCGTCTGGCCGAGTTGCTTAAAGGGGTGGTATCGCACAAGGTTACGATACTCCAGGCAGGACCGGGCTACGGCAAAAGCACGGTGCTCGCCGTCCACCTGTCAGGCGCCAATATCCCGTCTTTCTGGTACTGCGTCAACGGCGCCGACACAGATCCCCTCGTGTTCATAACTCACCTCATATGGTCTTTGCGCTCGGCGTACCCGACCATGGGCTCGCGGGCGCTTTCGCTTCTGGAAGAGGACTACAGTCCGTCCGCGCGCCGTCAGGCCGTGGATCTTCTCGGCAATGACCTGATCGACCAGATTGTCGAGGACTTCGCCATTGTGATCGATGACTACCACGCGGTGGCAAAGAGCCCGGAAGTCAACGAGATCGTGGAGAATCTGATAAACGCAATGCCTCCGCAGGTGCACGTAATCCTGTCTACCCGGGAGCGGCCTTCCTTAGGGTCGTTGGCCAGGTGGAGGGTGAGGGGCGAGGCGCTTGAGATAACCGAGCGGGACCTGGCCTTCACTGTTCCCGAGATCCGAAGCCTGTTCTCCGGGCCGTACCAGCACGAGCTCACTTCGGAGCAGGTGAAGGCGGTTCTGGAGCGCACTGAAGGCTGGATTATCGCGCTCGAGATGATCTGGCATGCGCTGCGCGAAGGGCTGTCTCTTCAGGAATTGTTCACCCGCACTCCGTCTTCGCTCGAGAGTGTCTTCGACTATCTGGCCCAGGAGGTGCTGGGCAAGCAGGAGCAGTACGTAACCGATTTCCTGCTGGACGTATCGGCCCTCTCTGAGCTAGACCCGGATGTGTGCGGACGCGTGTCGGGCAGGGACGACAGCGAGGCGATCTTGGCCAGGCTTTCAGCGGCCGGGCTATTTGTGTACTATACTGATGCCGGCGCGGGCACTTTCAGATTCCATAATCTTCTCCGCACGTTTCTCAGGCGGCAGGCCAGGCGCGACTCCTCGCGCTGGGCGGAGACTAACCGCAAGGCTGCGGCTTACTATGGCGATCGAGGCCAGGAAGGGCGGGTGGTCGACCACCTGCTTTCGGCAGGTGAATACGATGGCGCCGCCCAGCGAGTTCTCAAGCTCGCTCCTGAGCTTGTGCAGGGCGGAAGGTTTGAGGCGCTAGCTTACTGGGTCGGCGAGTTGCCTGGCGCAACGCTGGAGGCCTACCCCGATTTGCTGCTGCGCAGGGCCGATGTGTACAGGCTGTCGAGCGACTACCAGAACGCCCTGGCCTGGTACACTATGGCCGACGATATCTTCGCTGCCCGACCGGACGCCGCAGGCAGGAGCCGGGCCCTAAAGGGCAAAGCCATGGTGTATCTGGACACTGTAGAGCCGGCAATGAGTGAGTCGCTGCTGAGTGAGGCACTGCTGCTTCTGCCGGAGGAGGAGCGCCTGGAGAGGGCGACTCTTCTCAGGATGATGGCCGAAAGCAAGACCAACCAGGGCCAGATGCAGGAGGCTCTCAAGCTAGCCCGTGCGGCCGAGCAGTTGATCAGCGCGGCAATGGAGGATGAGCTGGACATCCGTGTGCACCTGCGTACAGGCAGGCTGGGGGCTGCCCTGACCTCTCTGCAGCGGCGAGCTGGCGAGGAGCAGGGGCTCGCGGCCGGGTCGGGGTTTCCGGCTGGGCCGGGGCTCGCGGCTGGGCCATCGCCCGCTGCTGGGCAAGGTCGCAGCATCGATCAAGGGCATGCCCGGACCGAGCAGGTCCGCGCGGAGGAAAGGGGGCGGCCGTCCCGCTCACATCGCGAGACTCAGCTCCTGCTGTCGCTGGTATACTCGCTGATCGGCGAGGGCGAAAAGGCTCGGATGTGCGCTGAGGCCGGGATTCAGCTCGGCCGGGATCTGAAGTCTCCGTTCGTGGAGGCGGTGGGCTACATGCGCCTTGGGCACGCGTGCCATATCTCCCCGTCTGTCAGGGGCCCGGACGCGGAAACCTGCTACAGGCGAGCGCTGGATATTTGCGACCAGATCAGAGTGACGCGCGGTCGGGCAGAACCCCTCATGGGGCTGGCCCTGGTACATGCGATGTCGGGCGACCCGGCTCATGCTGACAAAGAGGCAGCCGAGGCGCTGGCGATATGCCGATCCGCCGGCGATGAGTGGCTTGCAGGGTTTGTGGAAATCGCGATGGGCGCCGGCATGGCATTCACGGGCCTCGATGCTCGCGCAGCCTCCTGGCTGGCTCTGGCCAAGGAGACTTTTGCGCGGGTGGGCGATGAGTACTGTGCCACTGTGTGCGATCTGTGGCTGGCCGTGCTTGCGCTGCGCCGCCGCGATCAGGATGTGCTCAGGCAGATCCTGGGCGATCTGTTCAGCGCCGTCCGAACGCACAGTTACGAGTTCCTTTTCACCAAGCGCACGCTCTTCGGCCCACGCGACCTGGGCGTCTTGGCCCCACTGCTCGTGGAGGCGGGCCGCCTGGGGATCGACCGCGAGCATGTGGCCTGGCTTCATTCGGCTACAGGGCTTCCATCCGTTGAATATCACCCTGGCTACACCCTGCACGTGCGCACTCTGGGGCGCTTCATGCTCTACAGGGGCACTGAAGAGGTATGCAGCCGAGAGTGGCAGCGCGAGAAGGCGCGCAGCCTGTTTCAGCTGCTCGTGGTGAACCGCAAGGGATATCTGCATAAGGACCAGATCCTCGACGCGCTCTGGCCGGGACTGGATACGGATGTGGCGTCCAGCCATTTCAAGGTGGTTTTCAACGCCATGCTCAACGTGATCGAGCCGGGTAGGCCGGCGCGTCTGAATTCATTCCTGGTCAACCGCGAGGGGCCTCTATACGGGCTCAACCCTCTGTCGGGCACGTGGGTGGACGCGGACGAGTTCGATAGCCTGGTGGCTAAGGCCGGGCGACTGGCTGCGTCCGACCCCGAGGGAGCGTGCGATCTTTACAGAAACGCGATCAGCCTGCACCGCGGCGACTTCCTTCAGGAGTCTCTCTATGAGGACTGGGCCATAGCAGAGCGTGAGCGTCTGCTGGCCGTGTATCTTCGTGCAGCCCAGAGCTTCGCCGAATTGCTCTACGGGGGGCACGAAATCGAAGAGTGCATTGACGTGTGTGAGTCCGTTCTCACGCGCGACCAATGCTGGGAGGAGGCATACCGCCTCCTGATGCTGTGCTATCTTGAGCGCGGCAACAGAGCTATGGCGCTGCGCGCCTACGAACGATGCGAGGCGGTGCTCCAGTCAGAGATGGGCATGAGCCCCAGTCGCGACACGGTGGCGGTGCTGGAGCGCGTGAAGCGAAACATGTAACTCGTCTGTAACCCGCCAGTTACCTTCCTGTAACACCCTCGCTCTATTGTCAGAGTAGCCTGCATTGTCCCCGACAACATCACGAGTCGATGTGGCACTCGCGATCACAGGCCACATTCCATATTGAGGAGGTACTCTTTCCAATGCGACTGAAAGACAAGGTAGCTATCATAACCGGCTCCGGTCGCGGACTGGGCAGGGAAGCAGCGGTCTTGTTCGCGCAGGAAGGCGCCCGGGTGGCGGTGTGCGACATCAACGAGCAGGCCGCGGCGGATGCCGCGAAGGCCATTGCGGATGCAGGCGGCGCGGCCATATGGGTAAAAGTGGATGTCACCGATGCCGAGAGCGTTCGCTCCATGGTGGATCGAGTCATGGAGAGCTTCGGCAGGATCGACATCCTAGTGAACAACGCCGGGATTACGGCAGATGCCATGCTCGTCAGGATGACCGACGATCAGTGGGATCGTGTCATCAACGTCAACTTGAAAGGCGTGTTCAACTGCACGCGTGCGGTGGCGCCCGTCATGGTCCAGCAGGGTTCGGGCAAGATCGTCAGTACTGCATCTGTTGTCGGAATACACGGGAACTTCGGACAATCGAACTATATAGCTACCAAGGCCGGCATTATCGGGATGACGAAGGGCTGGGCTAAGGAACTGGGGCGTAAGGGCATCAACGTGAACGCGGTCGCTCCGGGATTCACCATGACTGAGATGATGTCGACGGTGCCCGAGAAAGTCCTGACTACGATTAGGGAGAAGACGCCCCTGGGCAGGCTGGGCGAGCCGAAAGACATCGCTTACGCCTACCTGTATCTGGCGTCTGACGAGGCCAACTTCGTGAACGGCGCGGTTCTCCAGGTCGATGGAGGGCTGGTTCTGTAGGGTAAGTAGGGCTAGGAGGGTCAGCATTGGACTCGAAGGAAGTGTATCGCCGCAAACTGATATCGATTGAGGAAGCCGCCTGCAAGGTAGAGTCCGACCAGTCCATCGCGGTCGCCATGTGCGCGGCCGAACCTCCCGGTCTCCTCGGGGCGATTTCGTCTCGAAAGGACGAACTCGATAGCGTGACGATCATGTCTTGTCTGTTCATGAGAGACTACGATTTTCTCAAGCCCGAGATGAAGGGGCATTTTCTCAACGAGGCCTGGTATTACGGTCCGCATTCCTACAGGGCTCATCCGGGCGGCACCGTCTCGTTCATGCCTAACCACCTGCATGAGTGCGGCCTCAAGAAGAAGGAACTCGACCCTCCCGACGTATTCTGGGGAACCGCGACTCCGCCCGACAAGAACGGGTACATGTCTCTTTCACTCAGCCTCACCTACGAAAAGCCGATGATCCAGGCAGCCAACCTAGTCGTGCTGGAGATCAACGAGAACCTCCCCCGTACGCTGGGCGACACCCACATTCACATTTCGCGAGTGGACTATGTTGTGGAGAATACAGTGCCTCTCATTGAAACGCAGCCCATTGAACCTTCCGATGTGGAGATGGAGATCGGCAGGAATGTGGCTTCGCTTATCGAGGATGGAAGCACACTGCAGCTCGGAATCGGGGGTATTCCCAATGCCGTCACAGTGTGCCTCATGAACAAACATGATCTGGGCATTCACACAGAGATGATCACCGATGGCATGGTGGATCTGTTCAATGCGGGGGCGGTGACTGGGCGGAGGAAGACGTTGTGGCCTGAGAAGATGGTGGGCTGTTTTGCGCTGGGCACCAAGAAGCTGTATGACTTCATCGATGACAACCTGGGAGTGGAACTGCACGGCGGGCACGTGACTAACGACCCCTGGACCATCGGGCGCAACCACAAGATGGTGAGCCTCAATACCACTCTGCAGGTGGACTTAACTGGCCAGGCAAACTCGGAAACCCTCGGGGCCAGGCAATACAGCGGCGGAGGCGGCGCTCTCAACACGTGTATGGGCGCGCAGATGTCGCCCGGAGGCAAGTCCATACTGGCGCTTCGGTCGACGGCCAAGGGCGGCGCGATATCTACGATAGTGCCGTGCTTCAAAGACGGGCAGTCGGTCACGATTCCCAGGGCCGACATCGACTACGTGGTGACGGAATACGGGATTGCCCACCTCAAGTCGATGAACGTACGCAAACGCGTGGAGGCTTTGATCGCCATCGCGCATCCCGAGTTTCGCGAATGGCTGAGGTCGGAGGCAAAGGCACTACAATACATCTTCTAGGATGGAGGCAGTCCTGATGGAACGTTATGCAAGGGTCATCGGAACCGGTCAGTATGTACCTGAAATCGAGGTCGCCAACGACGAAATCGCCGCCAGGGTCGACAAAGGCAAGCCCGGGCTGGGCGCGGTTGTATACAAGCTCGAGCAGAACTCCGGCATCAAGCGGCGCTTCTATGCCCCGCGGGAGTGGGCCACTTCGGATCTGGCGGTCCGGGCTGCGCAGGCTGCGCTGGACAACGCCGGGGTCAAGCCGGAGGACATCGACCTGATTATCTTGGGCACCGACAGCCCCGATTTCATCACTCCCGCTACGTCTGTTGTGGTCCAGCACAAGCTGGGCGCGAAGAACGCGGGCACATACGATGTGGGGTGCGCGTGCGCGTCCTTCCCGACCGCCATGGCTGCAGGCGCTGGCCATTTGGCTACCAGCAAATGGATGAAGAACGTGCTGGTCATCGGGGCCTACATGATGAGCAAGCTCGCCGACCCCGCCGACTTGATGTCCTTCTTCTACGGCGATGGCGCCGGGGCCGCCGTGCTCACCGCGGGCGACGAGCCTGGGTTCATAGCGTCCTCATTCCTGGCGAACGGCGATTACTACAAGGCATGGGGCATCTACTCGGGCGGGACCGCCGAGCCGGCCACGTGCGAGTCGATCCAGGCTGGGCGGACCACTGTCCGTCTTGTGGATAAGTATCCTGCCGAGGTGAACCACGAAGGCTGGCCCAAGCTCGCACGCATGCTCGCCCAGCGCGGCGAGTTTGCCCTGGACGATGTGGACATGTTCGTATTTACCCAGGTCAATCAGACCTCCATCGGAATCGTCATGGAAGCGCTCGGGCAGCCGGTCGAGAAGGCCCATTGCGTCACGGGGGACATTGGATATACGGGCTCGGCCTGCATACCCATGGCGTTCGACGATGCGATGAAGAAGGGCAAGATCAAGCCGAACGACCTGGTGGTGCTGATCGGATCGGGAGTCGGCTACAACCAGGCGGGCGTAGCCTTCAGGATGTAGCGATAGAGACGTTGCCGGAGCGCACGCCAAGCAGAGCCTGAAGGTATCTCCTAATGCTTATGTCTTGGGAAACGGCAGGATAGCGCTGGAGGGGACGGGCCAGTCCATGTTGAATAATCCCCATGTACAAGGGGTCTATCTTGGGGTATGAGCCCAACAAAATTATGGAGGTAGAGAAACATGAAGGAAGCCGTCATCGTCTCTGCTGCGAGAACCGCTATCGGTACTTTCAATGGCGCTCTCGCGAACACATCGGCGTCTGAGCTTGGTGCCGTGGTCGTCCGGGCCGCTCTGGAGCGGGCAAAGGCGGAACCCGGCGCTGCCGACGAAGTCCTGCTGGGATGCATCCTCCAGGCCGGCCAGGGCCAGAACCCTGCGCGCCAGGCTGCGCTGAAGGCAGGGTTGCCGGTTGAGACGCCCTGCGCCACCATAAACAAGGTGTGCGGATCCGGGTTGAAGGCCATTGCGCTCGCCGCCCAGTCGATCATGGTAGGAGACGCCGAGATCGTGGTCGCGGGCGGAACTGAGAGCATGAACCTTGCGCCCTACATACTCGACAAGGCGAGGACAGGGTATCGCATGGGCCATGGCCAGCTGATCGACTCCATGATCCATGACGGACTGTGGTGTATCTTCGGCGACACTCACATGGGCATAACCGCCGAGAAAGTGGCTGAGCAATACGGGATCTCTCGTGCGGAGCAGGATGAGTTCGCTGCGGCCAGCCAGGCCAAGGCCGCCGCGGCCATTGAATCCGGCAGGTTTGCAGACGAGATCGTGCCGGTGATGATTCCTCAGCGCAAGGGCGATCCGATCAAGTTCGATCGTGACGAGCATGTCAGGCCGGGCACGACAGTCGAATCCCTTGCCAAGCTCCGGCCGGCCTTCAAGAAGGACGGGACGGTGACTGCGGGCAACGCATCGGGCATCAATGATGGAGCTGCGGCGGTGGTGGTCATGTCGGCTGACCGGGCGAGGCAGATGGGCCTAGCGCCTATGGCGAAGATCAGGGCATACGCCTCGGCCGGCGTGGATCCGAGCGTAATGGGGATCGGCCCTGTGCCGGCCACCCGAAAAGCGCTTGCTAAGGCGGGGCTGAAGCTGGACGACATAGGCCTGATCGAGGCCAATGAGGCGTTTGCGGCGCAGTCGCTGGCCGTCGGGCGCGACCTGGGCTGGGATTCCGCGAAGGTCAACGTGAACGGCGGGGCGATTGCCCTGGGCCATCCGGTGGGCGCCAGCGGGGCGAGGATCTTGATCACACTTCTCCATGAGATGCAAAAGAGAGACGTCAAGTATGGACTCGCCACTTTGTGCATCGGCGGGGGCATGGGCATAGCCATGATTGTCGAGAGATAGACGCGTTTTCAGGCATAAAGAAGCTCGGAGGATTTGCTCTATGGCTCGGGAGACCGTAATTGCGTCGTTCATAATGAGGTTCGTCAGACCTGCGGCCGCGGCGGGAGCTGCGGCGACTGCGATGGCGAATGTGGCTGCGTCCGCCACCGCGGAGGCGGGTGCCTCGGGCTCGCAGGCGGGTGTGCGGATAGCGGTCCGGCACGTTCAGAGCGGGTATGAACGACGTTTCGTCGATATAGACGACGCAATGGATTTCATCCGTGAGGAGATCCGCCTGCTCGAGCAGGACTAGGGGGTGGGGGATGTGTTCGGCCAGCAGGTTGTGAGCGGCCTCTCTGCAGGGTGCCTGTATGCCCTGGCGGCGCTGGGGCTTGTGTTGATCTACAGGACTATGGACATCGTCAACTTCGCCCACGGCGAGATGGCCATGGTGTCCACGTTCATGGCGCATACGTTCCTGGTGAAGCTGGGAATGCCTTATATCCTTGCAGCCCTGTGCGCGATCGCATTTGCCTTCGTGTTTGGGATGGCTGTGGAGCGCGTCTTTCTCAGGCCGATCCAGGGCGGCCCTCTGATCAGCCTGATGATCATGACGCTTGGTCTGTTCATGGTGTTCAACGGAGCGGCGGGATGGGTGTGGGGCTTCGACCCCATGAGCTTCCCCCGGGCTGTGCAGGGGCGCCCCATCTGGATCGGCGATCTGATCATCACCCGAGATAGCATCTTGGTGCTTGCGGTCACCATTGCCATGGCGCTCGCTCTCTACCTGGTGCTCAGATTCACCATGGCGGGGATTGCGATAAGGGCCACTTCCCAGAATTCCCGCGCTGCTCGACTCATGGGAGTGCCGGTGCCGAAGGTATACGCGCTCACCTGGGGCATCAGCGCTGTGCTCGGGGCTGTGGCAGGCATACTCATAGCCCCCACGACCTTCCTCAGCCCCAGCATGATGGCTGAGGTGCAGATCAAAGCGTTCACCGCGGCGGTTCTGGGCGGGTTCTCGAGCCTGCCCGGCGCCGTGGTGGGCGGACTGTTACTCGGAGTTTTGGAGAATCTGGTGGCAGGCTACATCTCCACAGAGCTCAAGAGCACGTTCGCATTTGTGCTCATCGTGGTGGTGCTGTTCATTCGACCAAGCGGGCTACTGGGAACGCCCCAGAAAAGGAAGGTGTGACGCGGCGCAATGAAACGCGAGATTCGTAACGAGCGCAACGAGGGGTTGCTGCGGCGCGTTGCCGAGACGCCGTTGGGCGCGAGGCTTCTTCTGGGGTTGGTCCTGATATTGCTGCCCATCATCACAGTCGCGCTGGGCCGATCGTATGTAGTCTACCTTTATAGCCTGGTGATGGTGTATGTCATCGTGACGCTAGGCCTTAACATACTGACAGGCTACACCGGCCAGATCTCAATAGGTCATGCCGGGTTTATGGCCGTGGCCGCCTACACATCGGCCATTCTGACCGGGAGATTCGGAGTGCCGTTCCTGCTTGCGCTGGTCATCGCATCACTGTTCGCTGCGGTGCTGGGCCTGGGCCTTGGAGTGCCCGCGCTGAGGTTGCACGGCCACTACTTGGCCATTGCTACGCTTGGGTTTGGGGTGGCGGCGGGCCAGCTGTCGGCATCGTGGGACAAGCTTACCGGGGGATACCAGGGGATGAAAGCTCCGGTCGCGTCTATCCTGGGCTACCGGTTCGATACGGACCTGAAATACTACTACTTGGTCCTGGCGCTGACGTGGCTGCTGGTGGAGGCGGCCCAGAACATGCTGCGCAGCAGGCCCGGGAGGGCGCTCATGGCGGTGCGCGACAGCGAGGTGGCAGCTTCAGCAATGGGCATCAACCTTGCCAAGTACAAGGTGGCTGCGTTTGCAGTGAGCGCATTCTACGCTGGAGTGGCGGGCGCTCTGCACGCCCACCTCACCAGGTACGTGAGCCCGTTCGACTTCAACATGGGCGTGTCGATGACACTGCTGTCGGCGATCGTCGTGGGCGGCCTGGGTAGTGTGCCCGGCTCGATTCTGGGAGCGGTGTTCATGACCATTATGCCGCACGTGTTCAGCCGGGTGAAGAACTTGCCGCTGATTCTGGCCGGGCTGTCGCTGATACTGGTTGTGCTGTTCCTGCCGTATGGGCTGGTGAGCCTGCCTTGGAGAATCAAGAGCGCCATAGCGGGAGCGCGAGCGAGGAGGGCGACCAAGAGTGGCGATGCTTGAGCTAGAGGGTGTGACGGTCAGGTTCGGCGGACTGGTGGCGGTCAATTCGCTCAGCTTCGAGGTTCAGGAAGGCACGATTCACGGGCTCATAGGGCCCAACGGCGCCGGCAAGAGCACCGTGTTCAACGCCGTCTCGCGCTTCATCCGGCAGGACGAGGGCGATATCCGTTTCCGGGGGCAGGCTCTCGACTGCGAACCGCATGAGGTTGTGATGCGGGGGATCGGCCGGACGTTTCAGAACGTGGAGCTTTTCCGTGGGCAGACGGTCCTGGACAATGTGATGATCGGTCTACACACTGCGGGCAAGACGGACATCCTTGGCGGGGCGCTCAAGACGCGGCGCGCCAGAGAGGAGGAAACCGCTCTGGGGCGGCGCGCGCATGAGACCCTTCAGTTCCTCGGGATTGCCGACTACGCCGGCAGGAGGGCTTACGGCCTGCCGTACGGCGTACAGAAGCTGATCGAGCTGGCGAGGGCGTTGGCGCTTCGTCCCAGCATGATCCTGCTGGACGAGCCTGTGGCGGGGATGAACCCCACCGAGCGTGTGGAGCTAGCCAGGGTGATCAGGCAGATCCGGACTGACTACGGCATGACTGTGCTGCTTGTGGAGCATGACATGTCGTTTGTGATGAACTTGTGCGACAGGATCACGGTGATGAACTTCGGGAGCAAGATCGCAGAGGGAACCCCGTCCGAAGTGCAGCAAGACCCGCAGGTCATCCAGGCTTATCTGGGAGAGGAGGAGCAAGATGCTGCAGCTAGATAGCATTGACGTCTCCTACGGCCCGGTGCGCGCATTGAGCGGAGTCTCCATGGAGGTTCCAGAGGGTGACATCGTGGCATTGCTGGGCTCGAACGGCGCGGGCAAGTCCACTACATTGCGCGCGATCTCCGGGATCGTGCGCCCGACGGGCGGGACGATACTCTTCGCGGGCCAGCGCATCGATGCGCTCTCGCCGGAACGCATAGTCTCCATGGGCATAGTGCAGGCCCCTGAAGGGCGGCAGGTCTTTCCGGAGCTGTCGGTAAAGGAGAACCTTCTCATCGGCACGTATTCGCGCCGTGACCGCAGGCGCGTGCCCGAGGACTTTGATCGAGTTTACACGCATTTCCCGATTCTGAAAGAAAGGCAGGCGCAGGCTGCGGGCACTCTCAGCGGAGGCGAGCAGCAGATGCTGGCCATCGGGCGCGCGCTGATGGCCAGCCCTAGGGCGTTGCTCCTGGACGAACCCTCCCTGGGGCTGGCGCCGCTGATCACCAAGCAGATCTTTGAGATCATTAAGGCGCTCAACACAGAAGGGACAACCATTCTTCTGGTAGAGCAGAACGCTCGTCTGGCCCTGGCGGTGTCGAAGTACGCCTACATACTCGAGACGGGCCGTGTGGCGCTGTCGGGGAAGAGTGCGGACCTGCTCGCGAGCGAGGAGGTGAAGCGCTCGTATCTGGGGGTCGGGCATGCACATTCGGCCAGGTAGGGATTGTGCATTGGCGACATACATGGACGAGTGCGATTCGGCTACCTATGAAAGCGCAGGAGGTTAGGGCATGAAGAGGATTCTTGTATTCCTTTGTGTGGCCACACTGGCAGTGATGATGAGTATCGGTGCGACTGCCGCGACAGATCCGGGCATCACCGACACTCAAGTTGCCATTGGAGCCTTCCAGGATCAGTCTGGCCCGGCGGCAGTGGTGGGCATCAACATGCGTAAAGGCATGGAAGCCTATTTCAACTGGGTGAACGCGCAGGGCGGGGTGAACGGCCGCAAGATCAAGTTCATCGTCGAGGATGACGGTTTCCAGGCGGCCCGTGCCATTGCAGCCACCAAGAAACTCGTTGAGCAGGACAAGGTATTCGCTCTAGTCGGCACGCTGGGCACTCCCGGCGTGTCGGCCACAATCGACTACATAATGGAGAAGCAGATCCCGTCCATCTACCAGGGCAGCGGCATCAGCGCACTGGCTTATCCGCCCAAAAGGTTCATCTTCCCGGTCCAGCCTAACTTCATCAGCGAGGGCCGCATCGTGGCCACGTACGTGGTGGAGAGCCTCAAGATGAAGAGGATCGCGCTTGCATGCGAGCAGACGGATATCGGTTCTGAGGGGCTGCGCGGCGTGCAGGATCAGCTGGCAACATATGGGATAGAGACGGTGGAGGTCGTCAACTTCGGCGCCGCCGATGTCGACTTCAGCTCGCAGATTCTCAAGCTCATGCGGGCCAAGCCGGAAGCGGTCATCATCTACTCCACGCTGAAGCCTGCGGCTGGATTCTTGAAGCAGGCCAAGGTGATGGGGCTCGAGGCTCAGTTCCTGACCACCTATGTCAATGCCGACCCCATCCAGATGCCGGGGCTCGCCGGCGAAGCCTGCGTGGGTCTGATCGCTCCGGGATGGGTGCCCGTGCTGGGCAATGACGCGGATTCGGTGAAGTATCTTGAGATCTACCAGGCTACCTACCCCAAGGAGATGCCCAGCGCGTTTGCGTCCGCCGGGTTCATCGCGGGCGAGGTGTTCTGCGAGGGCCTGAGGCGCGCCGGCAAGAGCCCCACGCGCGAAGGACTGATAAGTGCGATGGAGAGCATGCGCGACTGGGACGGCATCATGGCCAAAGGCATCAGCTATACGCCGGAATTCCGATCGGGCAAGGCGTCCATGTACTTCATGAAGTTCGCGAAACCCAAGTTCGAGGCGGGATCGATCGAAGTCATATCCGACTGGGTTAAGCTCAAGATATAAGGCTGAGGCTGAAGGACTAGCCTTATACGGTTTGGTACAGGCGGTAGAAGGCCGGGCGGAAGCGCCCGGCCTTCGAGATGCCGTTGCGAGATGTACAACGCCTTCTGGAACTAGCGCTTTCCCAGGAAACCTGCCAGTTCTTTCTGGATACCCTCAATCACGCTTAGCTTGGGTACCTGGCGGATGGGTATGCCCAGTTTCGCAGCAATGTCTTCGTAGAGGCGGTAGGCGATATCCCTCTTGACTCTGATCTCGCGCGGCCTCATCTTCATTTGCTGCACCACATCGATGAGCTTGTCAACGAAGGCCTGCCCGTAGCCATCGTGTTCTGCCGTTTCCATCCCGAGTATTAGCTCTGAATCACGGTCTACCCACAAGCACATGAAGGGGAAGTAGGGACGGGATTTGCCATTCTCGCCTATGCACGCAGGCGCGTAGAACACGTCAGCGTCCCAGACGGCGCTGGTTGCCCTTGCTGCATTCCTCACTTTGACCACGCGCAGCTCATCCACTTGGATGGGCGGAACGAGATCGCCTTCGGGGAGCTGTTCACGCGGCATCAACTGATCCTTCCATACGATCCCCTCGCCACATGTTTCTGCCACTCTCACCAGGTAGAGCCCTTCGTGGCACGTCGCCAGCAGATCGGGGTCGTCCTTCGCGCGCAGGCATACTTCCGCAGCCTGCTGCAGGATTAGCGTCAGGAAGATCGCCTGGTCCTCTGTGAGGTACCAGGGCAGGAATCCGGGCTCGTAGCTCCTGAACACCGGCCAGTTCTGTTTGCCTCGGAAAGACAGACCCAGCTGGCGGATTGTCTCCAGATCGGGCTTATCTAGGTCGCGCCGGCTCTGGAAGGTGGCCATCAGGCATTTCATATCTTTGCCCAGGTTGATGTCGCTGTAGTCACCGTTGCTGGACAGAGTCTCGTCCAGCGCGCGGAGTCCCACGGCGCCAAGATAGGCCACAAGGCCGAGAAGCTCTCCGAGCTCGCCAATAACGGAGCAGTAGGCAACAGTGCCCGTGACAGGATCGCGCACGCCGAATATGGACGCGTCGCTCATCCAGGTCCAGGCTTCGATGGCCTTGAACCCATCGGCGGCTTCGTGGAGTTTTCTCCATACTTCCAGAGAAGGAGATGCTGGTTTCACAACGTCAACCTCATTTCCTGCTATTGTGTGTAATGTTCCGCGAACGCCGATGCGAGATTCGTCACTGCGCGTTTCCAATCTATCACTGCGTGCAGACTGAGGTCAACTGCCTGAGGTAGTTCCTGGGCAGACAGGCGGGGCAGGAAAAACGAGGCATTGTGTAGTAAGCACACTAACATTGGGCTACACTGTGGCGCTTCTTGAAGGCGAATCCGAACGAGTTGACAGTGGAGGATTCGGTCTTCCGGTCACCAGCTGGTATGGGATCTGACGACCAAGAGCGGAGCCCCCATAGCCAATGGACTCTACCTAGTGATGGTGCGTTCGGACGGAGGAGCGGTGGGCAAGCCGTTCAAGCTGGTAGTGCAGCGGTAGTGGGATTCGGACCACACTCATACAGGAATAGCGAATGGGGCCGACCTCGTTCGCTATTCCGATTTGTTGCGCCTCATGAGCTTCAAGAATACTCTCACCCAGTCCGGATCGTATAGAACGCCGGCGTTCGCCTGGATTTCGTTGATGGCTTCAGAAGGCGAGATGGCCTCGCGATACGGCCTTACTGAAGTCATGGAATCGTAGCTATCTGCTATTGCGAGGATTCTGGCCAAGGCTGGGATGGCATTGCCTGCTAGATGGTCGGGGTATCCGGATCCGTCGAACCGCTCGTGATGATGCCTCACGGCTTTGGCGATTTCACCCAGTCGCGCGACTGGCTGCATGATCGACTCACCCACCACGGGGTGAGTCCTAATGATGCTCCATTCCTCATCCGTCAGCCTGCCGGGCTTGGTCAGTATGTCCGGGCTGACGGCCACTTTGCCGATATCGTGAAGCTGCCCTGCCAATGATACCGCTGCCAGATCCATCGAGGCGCCCCAGCGCTCCCTCGCCATGGCTACGGCTAAGTCGCGCACTCTTAGCGAGTGGCCCAGTGTATACGGTTCGCGAGACTCGAGCACATCCGACAGGGTCTCTAGGCACTCCACGAGCAGCCCTCCGAGGCGACGCGACAGCGTCTCCAGATCGGCGCGGCAGTCGCCCGCTGCGAAGCCAACGTATCGGGGCGCTGCGATCTCCTTCGTCAAGATCACTGTGCCGATATGGCATCCACTCGCATCTTGAAGCAGGGAGAACGTACTGCGGAATATGCGTCCGCTCTTGGAATCCCTGGCGGTAGTTGTGAGGCTGCTTCTGTTGCTCGTTCGAAGGTGATCGAGGACTGATTTGACGTCTGATGTCCACCTGTTGGAGGCGAACCCCAGGTTCAGATGCGTCCTTGCGTTCATTGTCGCTGCGGAGTCCATCTCCGTGGCCTTCTGGTTGAGGAATGCCACGTTCCCGTGAACGTCGAGGATGACAAGACTCTCCGGCAGTTGATCAACGGCGTGCCGTATGAGTGCTGCAACGTGTCGTGTCATGACGGCTAGACCTCCTGGTACGTAGGAGAGCCTATCAGGCGTGAAGTGATCACTGTGCCCTCGAGTTCCGATGATTGGGCTTTCCGGACTCAGCGGGCAGGAAGAGCGTGTCGGGCGTTGTTCCAAAGGCCATTGCGATGTCCACTGCCATCTTGTAGGTTAGTCGGATGTTGCCTCTCTCAAGTTCGGACATGTATTGCTTGGAACGGCCTACCTTCGTTCCAAGCTGCTCTAGCGTCATCCCGTATTCCTGCCTGATCTGGCGCAATCTGTTCATTGTTGGCATATGGCTCTCCTGCCTGCCCACTTGGTCCGGATTTTGTGCATCGTTCGACCTAATCTGAGTATAGTAAAGAAAATCTGTACTGTCAAGACGGGAAAGTAAAGATTTAATTTACACGTAGGAGTCCAGACATAATGGACTAAGCTATGGGGGGAGGTGTTTTCGTGGACTTCGCCAGTCGCCTGCGCCAGTTAAGGCGAGAGAAAGGATTGACCCAGTCTTCGCTGGCCCGATATCTGGGCGTATCGAAACAAGCCATCTCAAATTACGAAACCCGGGCCAACACCGCTCCTCAGGACGTGATGGAGCACCTGGCCGACATATTCGACGTGTCGCTTGACTACTTGATGGGACGCTCGGACTTCCAGCGTGCATCGTGCGTTCGTGAGCACGGAGACGCGTACAGCCTGCCTCCCGAACTGCAGGCCGCGTTTCGCGGCCGGAGGTGGGACCAACTCAGACCCGAGACCAGGCGGATTATCGTGCGCGTCATCTCGCAGATCGAAGCTGAACTGGAACAACTGGAACCAGAAAAAGGCGAATAGAGCTATGCCCATAGCCACATGGAGGTTGAAGCATGTTACCTGCCGAACTGGCCGCAGAGATCTTGAGCAGATACCCATCGTCAGTACCGGTTGATCTCGACCGCATCATTCGCGGCGAAGGGATACTTCTGCGTACTGTCGAATTCGATCAGCGCGATTTCGACGGCATGTACATCCTGCTGCGCGACACGCCGGTCATCATAGTGAATGGATGTCTACCGTACGCTCATCGACGGTTCACCATTGCGCACGAGCTGTATCATCATCTAGAACGCCGCCCATCTCACAGTATGGCAAAGGATGCCGCCGTCCTTCAACTTCCCGGCGACAGGCTGAACCCTTCGCCGACTCCGAGGCAAACAGGCAATCGGAACAAGCGGCAGATCTCTTTGCGGCTGCGCTCCTGGTGCCCGCTAGCTATGTCAGACAGATGGTACAGCTCGGCACAGACCTCGAACAGATAGCAGCAGATTGCCTGATCTCCCGGGACGATTTGCGTGCCAGACTTGCTGAGCTGGATTGACAGGGTACTCTGACAGATCAACGTTGTGACCGAATGAAGTCCCGGTACCACAGGGCGCTGCGCTTGGCAGTCCGCTGCTGTGTCTGAAAGTCCACGTGCACCAGTCCGAAACGCTTGGAATATCCTTGGGCCCATTCGAAGTTGTCCATGAGGCTCCACACGTAGTAGCCTCTCAAATTGACGCCGCATTCACACAGTCTGCGCACTGCCTCGAAGTGCGATGAGAGGTAGTCTATGCGAGCGGCGTCGTCGATCGCGGAGCCGTTGGGAGGGAGAGCATCGTCGAACGCGGCTCCGTTTTCCGTTATGAACAGAGGGATCTTTGTGTAGTCGTCGCTTACCCTCTTGAGCACGTCGAACAGTCCCTCGGGATACACTTCCCATCCCATGGCGGTGACCGGCAAGACGCCCGCCCGGGCCAGCCATTCCAGGATGTCCTCGGGGTAATGCCCATTGAACAGAGGCTCCAGGTAGAGACTGTTCCAGAAGCCGTCCACGCGCTTTGCGGCAGAGACGTCGCGTTCGTCATCGGTCGCGGGTTCCTGTTGGTTGATACTGAGAGCGATTCCGATTCCATCGACCGTCTGGGCGTCATCGTCGCCGGCAACGCGTTGGCGGCCTGACGACTGCCTGAACGCCCTGATCGCCAGGCCATGAGCCAGCAGCAGATGGTGAGCGACAAGAAGACCTTCTCTGACGTCGTTGTGGCCGGGGGACATCTCGCCGCTTATGTGCCCGAGGACAGCGATCACGGCGGGTTCGTTGATAGGAGCGTCGATCATGCCGTCTATGAGCACCACGGGGAACCGGTCGTCTGCGAGTGCGCGTATCGGCTCCACGTCGACCTCGCGCGGGGTGAGGATGAGCGCCCCATCGATCTTGCGTTCCCGAAGCAGCTGGACGTATGTCACCTTCCTGGTGATGTTCTGACCCACGCACGACACCAGCATCTGATATCCGGATCTGGCCAGAGCCGAGTGGACTCCATCGAGTATGGGGCCGTAGAACGGGCTGTCGAACTCGGGCATCAGGACGCCCACGGTGTTGGTCCGCTTGAGCGTCAAGCCGCGGGCCGGGCGTTCGGATGACAGCCAAGTTGATCCATGGCGCATGGCACATTCGCCTTGGGGGGGGGCAGACTCCTTCTTGCGCGCCATCGTGTTTTCCGGGCGTGACAAGTGTAGGGGGGCCGAGTTCACATGCATACCCCAGTAGGGTAAGCGCACGAGCCCGCCGGCGGGATCCGCTCGCTAGCAGGAGAATGATGGCAGAACATCGAACGTGCCATTTGTATGCAACAGCACCAATGCACATCTGGAGGCTTGAACAATGAGAAGACGAGACACAGACTCGAACACAGCCGCTCCAGCCATGTTATCGTTTTCGCAGACTTCACAAGCTCAAGCGGTTTTTCCGTCACCCAAACACATTTCTGTGGAGAGCGATGTTGAATTCCAGAACCAGGGCCAGACGATCAGGGGAACCCTGACGATGCCGGATGCTGAAGACCGCATCCCAATCGTGATAATACTGCATGGATTCCACGGGCAGAGACACGAGATGCCGGTCGTCGGCACAGATGAGGCCCTTTTCCAGCGGACTGCTCGTGTTCTTGCTGAGCAAGGTTACGCCAGTCTCCGCATTGACTTCCGCGGCTCAGGTGAGAGCGATGGCGAATGGATTGACACCACGTGCAGCGGGCAGATCTCTGACGCCCTGGCTGCCGTGGACTACGTGAGCGGGCTGGAGAGGCTTGACCCGAATCGAATTGGTATTCTAGGGATAAGCCACGGAGGATTGGTGGGTGCCTCCACGGCCGGGAGGGACCAACGTATCGCCTCGGTGGTCCTCTGGGCGCCCCTAGCCAATCCGCCTGCAACATTCGCTAACCTATTTGGGGCGGATACGGTAACGGCGGGGCTGACCGGCGCCATCGATGATCTGTTTACCACTTCGTTGCCGTGGGGCAGCGTGATAACCTTGAAGGGCTCGTTTTTCCGCGACTTGTACACGGTTGACCCGGTAGCGGAAATCGCCGCTTACGAGGGTCCATTGCTCGTTGTCGTGGGCAAGAACGACACGATCGTATGGCCGCAGCCCCAATCCGGGGAGATCTACCTTAACTATCACCGTGGCAATGGGGCACTGGTGCAGATAGATGCTGACCACAAGCTCGATGCTCCGGTCGGACACGACAAGGTTGATGAGGCGATCTGCGCCACCGTCGATTGGTTTGGCAAGACGCTCTGATTCTGAAGTCCAGCTGATTAGACAGGCCAAAGAGAACCTTGGAGACCGCTCGAAGATCGCAGAAGTATGCCCATCGACTGGGCGAGGGGTAACTGCTTCCACAAGAGCAAGCGCAGTCTGGCGTGTCATGATCGTGACAGACAATGGGGTCACCGATGACCCGCTCGTCGGCAGGAGAATGATGGCAGCGCACCGAAAGCCCTGAACGCAAGGGACAACTGCGTAGCACCAAAACACGTCTGGAGGGTTGAACAATGAGAAAACGAAGCACAGCCTCGATCATTGTCGTTCTAGTCATGTTGTTGTTTTCGCTGACCTCACACGTTCAAGCGGCTCTTCCACCTCCCGAACACACCGCTGTCGAGAACAATGTTGAGTTCCAGAACCAGGGCCAGACGATAAGGGGAACCCTGACGAAGCCGGATGCTGAAGGTCCTTTCCCGGTTGTGATCATCTTCCACGGGTTCAGCGGCCAGAGGCACGAGATGCCGGTCGTCGGCACAGAGGAAGCCCTTTTCCAGCGGACCGCTCGTGTGCTGGCCGAACAGGGTTACGCCAGCCTCCGCATTGACTTCCGCGGCTCAGGCGAGAGCGATGGGCAGTGGGCTGATACTACGTTCAGCGGCCAGATCGCCGATGCCTTAGCTGCCGTGGACTACGTGTGCGCGCTGGACGGCATTGATCCCAATCGCGTGGCCGTTCTCGGCCTAAGTCAGGGGGGCCTGGTGGCTGCCTCCGCGGCCGGGAGAGATCCGCGCATCGCCTCGGCGGTTCTCTGGTCGGCTGTGGCCAATCCGCCTGCAACGTACTCGGATCTGTTGGGGGCGGACGCGGTAACGGCGGGGCTGACCGGCGGCGTTGATGACCTGGTTACTGCTTCGCTGCCATGGGGCGCTACGACAACTCTTAAGGGTTCGTTCTTCCGCGAGCTGTACATGGTCGACCCGGTGGCGGAAATAGCTGCGTTCAAGAGCCCGCTCCTTGTCATCGTTGGCCTAACCGACATCATCGTGTCGCCGCAACCCCAGTCCGGGGAGATCTACCTTGCCTATCACCCTGGCGATGAGGCGTTGGTGCAGCTCGACGCTGACCACATGTTTGATTGCCTTGCCAGGCCAGAGAAGGTCGACGAGGCGATCTGCGCCACCGTTGACTGGCTGGGCAAGACGCTCTGAGTCTGACTTTTCGCTCATCGGGACTCATGTAGATACCTGGAGCCGAGGCTGAATGCCTCGGCTCGATCTCTGCACTGATTGCGTCAAGGTAATGGATCCCGGAAATTTCGTATCCATCGAAGAAGGATTTCCGCCCAACGAGTAGAAGACAGTGCGCACAGAATTAATACGTTCACTGAACGAATTAAATGTGTGACTCAGTAGAACCATGTTTAGCAGCGCAGATAACCCGAAAGCTCATGAATAGTGCAGTCACAAACCATAACGTCGAGTCTGGCTGACGCTGAGACTGGCGAAGAGAGGTATGGTCTTCTTTGAGCAATAGAACCCTGAGAACCGGTGATAGGCAGCTGATCCGCGACATCAACATGTCTCTAGTCGTGAACGCGATAAGGCAGCATGGGCCGATATCCCGCGTAGATGTGGCGCGTGCAACCGGGCTTGGCAGGTCTACTGTGTCGGGAATCGTGGGCCTGCTGCTCAAGGAGGAGTTTGTGCGCGAGACGGGCAGCGGCCATTCTGACGCCAATTCACCCACCGTGGGCCGGCCCCCTGTGATGCTGGAGTTTATCCCCCATTCGAGGTTCGTGGTAGCGGTGAAACTTGGGCCCGAGGCAATAACGGCGGCGGTGACCGATCTTGACGCCAACGTGATTGGATCTGTGGAAAGGCCGATAAGCGCTCGGTTAAGCGAGGGGGCAGTGAGGCGACAGATATCGGAGGCTGTATACGCGGTCGTCTCCGACTGCCGAGTCAGTATGGATAGAGTCATCGGCGTAGGCGTGGCTGTGCCGGGCATCGTGGATTCGCGTACTGGCGTGTCAATCTCGCCCCAATTCTTCCTTTGGCAGAACCTCCCGCTACGGAATCTGCTGGAAGAGGAGTTTGGCGTGCCCGTGTTCATGGACAACGACGCGAATGCCGCGACTCTGGCAGAGAAACTGAAGGGGTACGGCAGGCAAGCTTCGGATTTCGTGTGTGTAACAATCGGCATCGGAATCGGAGCGGGCATCATCATCGACAACAAGCTATACCGTGGCGCCATTGCCGGAGCGGGCGAGATAGGGCACGTCACGATCCAGGAGGACGGCCCGGAGTGCACTTGCGGCAACCGTGGTTGCCTTGAGGCATTTGCCAGCGATGCCGCTGTTGTGCGTGAGATGAAACGGGTCATCGAGTCAGGCTGTGACAGCGCCGTGACTCGGATTGCCGCGGAGGAGAACCGAGAAATCGACAGGGCGATGATTGCGCGCGCGGCCAAGGAAGGTGATGACGCAGCCCTTTCAGTGGTGAGGCAGGCCGGCGAGCATATCGGAGTCGGCCTGGCAACACTGGTGAACATCCTCAATCCTGAGATGATCGTGGTCGCGGGCGAGGCTGCCATGGACTTTGGCAGTCTTCTCTTGGAACCCATGCGTGATTCCATCGGTCGACGTTCCATGAGCGTTCTCGCTCAGAGGCTTGAGGTCGTGGAATCGCGCCTAGGCGCCAGGATATGGATTGTGGGTGCTGCCTCGCTGGTACTCGACGATTTCTTCGGCGCGCCGATATATGAGCGCCGTGAGCACGTAGCGGCGGTATCAATTCCAGACCTGATGCAGGGGTCATAGAGCGTGCCAGCTGGAGCGGGCGATGACGAGCGAAGCCCGGCAGGAGATGCGCTAACGACCATTCTAGAATGGGAGACTTGTGATGCACGACACGCTAGTAGACGCAAGCATTTCGCTGATAAGGGAGAACCAGCATGTTTCTGGGGCGTACATAGCCTCGCCCAGTTTTTCGACTTACGCGTATTGCTGGCTCCGTGACGGAACCTACATTGCTCATGCCATGGATCTGCACGGCGAGCATGAGAGCGCGAGGGCCTTCTTCCGTTGGGTGAACGCGACGATTGCCAGCAATTGTGTCAACTATGGCGACTGCGTCGCTGCGGTTGATACCATCGGGCGCGGACGGGCCGGGCAGTCGATGGAGCAAGCGCGGCAGTCGCTCCGGGCGCGATGGACTCTGGATGGCAAGCGCGATGATTCCGAATGGCCGAACTACCAGCCGGATGGGTATGGGGCATGGCTGTGGGGACTTGACGAACACATTGAGCGCACTGGCGATCTCGATTTGTGGGAGGAATCACGCGAACCTGTTGAGTACGTGGTGGAGTGCATGTCGCGGGTGTGGTCGATGCCCAGCAGCGACTGTTGGGAGGAGTACCCCGATAGGGTACACACATCTACACTGGCCTGTATGGCTGGCGGTCTCGAGAGAATCGGCCGACGGGCGCTTGACGATCGGGCACTCTCACTCGCCAATGCAATCAAGGACTACATTCTTTGCCATGGCATGTTCGATGGGCGCCTTGCGAAATTCTGCAGCCACGAGCGCCGCGCAGATCAATGGCCCCCCAAGAGGCGTGCTCATGAGGGGCCGTCAATCGGCGACTCGGTGGATGCCAGCCTGCTTTGGGCCGCGGTGCCCTATGCAGTTCTCGACCTCGCCGATCCACGCATGGTGAGCACAGTCAGGGCAATCGAGCGGAGCCTGGTGGCTGAAGGCGGAGTGCGCCGCTACGCAGCCGACACCTACTACGGCGGCGGGCAGTGGCTGCTTCTTGCAGCCTGGCTGGGCTGGTATCACTGCCGTATGGGAGATATGGAGAAAGCACTGGCGTGCCTTCGATGGGTTGAGAACCAGGCCGCCGAGGGCGGCTGCCTGCCAGAGCAGGTAAGCAGGGATCTTGTCGATCCCGTCTTGTATGAACCGTGGGTTGCGTGTTGGGGACCGCCGGCGAATCCGCTTCTCTGGTCGCATGCGATGTATCTCATTCTTC
>ENA-UOOH01001414-UOOH01001414.1-fermentation-metagenome-genome-assembly--contig:-NODE-1414-length-23524-cov-6.357919_pt1 | contig 23524 bp, 20 predicted proteins | sample MGYA00245778_ERZ724025 | MGnify/ENA primary metagenome ERZ724025 (study PRJEB28704, sample SAMN03018313) | fermentation metagenome | biome: anthropogenic terrestrial biome; feature: soil; material... | reverse complement strand
CTAAGAACTGTCTAGCTACACCCATGGCATCAATCTTGCCTTCCAAAATAGCCTCAGAAGCAACATCAGGAGACATTCTGCCAGCGCAAACGACTGGGACCCTGACTGACTTCTTGATTTCTTCAACATCCTCAAGATTGCAGTTTTCAGGCATATAGATAGGCGGATGAGGCCAGTACCAAGAATCATAGGTTCCGTTATCGCAGTTAAGCATATCGTAGCCAGCGGAAACTAATAATTTGGCAGCTTTACGACTTTCTTCCATGTCACGTCCGGCTTCCACAAACTTTTCTCCAGGCAAAGCGCCTTCTCTAAAGCCTTTAGTCTTAGAGACAACGGAATATCTTAAAGAAACAGGGTAGTCATTTCCGCAGGACTTTTTAATGGCTTTTACAATCTCAACAGGGAAACGATATCGGTTTTCAAAAGAACCACCATACTGATCAGTTCTCTTGTTGCAGTATTTCAAAGTAAACTGATCAAGCATATAGCCTTCATGAACAGCATGGATTTCAACTCCATCAACGCCGGCTTCCTTGCAAAGAAGAGCGGTCTTAGCAAAAGCATCAATGAATTTCTGAATCTCTTTTACAGTTAAAGCTCTGGAAGGTACTTTATCGGACCAACGGTTAGGGACATCAGAGCAGGTGGCACAGATTTTATCGACATTAAGTATTGGTTTAGCTAAAACATTGATCACTTTATGGGTATGAATGAATTCCATAGCTGAATTAACAGCCATTGATCTACCAAAGCCAGCCGTAATCTGAACGAACATTTTACAGCCTGTCTTATGAAGCTCAGTCATAAACTTCTTGAGCTTCTTAAACATCCCCTTATTCTGGTAGAGCCAGCCACCGCCAATTGGATTTTGAATAGGAGCAATACCAGGGAGAATCAAGCCGGCATTGTTTTTAGCTCTTTCCATAAGGAATTTACTAGCTTCCTTATCAAAATGATTAGGTTCCATCCAGCCAAAAATTGAGGTTCCTCCCATAGAAGTCATAACAATACGGTTTTTGATTTCGCAGTTGCCTATCTTCCAAGGGGTAAATAAAGCTTCATACTTTTGTTCCATAATTTATTCCTGCCTTAGATAAATTATACCATACCGATAATGGAAATTAGTTAGCTAAAAGAAAAAGAACGGCAATAAATCTACCTATCAATTATCCTTTAAAGAAAGGTATACTATAAAATAGCTATTATGGAACTGAGTTTTAATGACTTACTGCCTGCTTCAGTTAAAAAAGCAATGACCATCCTTGAAGGAAAAGGCTTTAAAACCTATCTAGTAGGCGGAGCCATTAGAGATTTAGCAATGAAGAAAGTACCTCATGATTATGATTTAACAACTGAGGCAAACTATGAAGAAATAAACCAGGTCTTTAAAGATCAGGGCTTCTATTCCAAAAACTTTAAACATGATACTGTGAATGTCCATTTCTCTGATATGGATATAGAAGTAACTTCTTTTAGAGGAGATGATCCTACCTCTTTAAAAGATGATTTAGAGAAAAGAGACTTCACTATCAATTCTTTAGCTTATTCCTTAAAAGAAGGACTAATTGATGATTTAGATTCTCTTTCGGATATAAAAGATAAAATCATCAGAGCTTCTTATGGGCCAGATGATGATTTTAAAGATGACCCTTTAAGAATATTAAGAGGTATTAGATTCTCTGGTCAGTTTAATTTCGCTATTGAAAAGAAGACTAATAGTTCTCTTAGAAAATTAGCTCCTCTAATTAAAACAATCTCTCCTGAAAGAATTGGGGAGGAGTTTTTAAAGATTCTTGTTCTTCCTTGCTCTGATAGATTGATTGAAGAATACTTTGATGTCTTTACTTCCTTCATTCCAGAGCTTCAGCCCATGGAAGGCTTTAATCAGCATTCGGCTTATCATGAATATGATGTTTTAGATCATTCATTGATGGTTTTACGTGCTATTAAGGATCGTAATCCGGCTTTATGCTTAGCAGCTCTTTTTCATGATATTGGTAAGCCTCACACCTTTTTCATGAAAAATGGAAGTGGTCATTTTTATGGACATGATGAGTACGGGGCGGAATTAACTAAAACTATTCTGACTAGGCTTAAATATCCTAATAGTCTTATTGAAGAAGTTTGTTCTTTGATTAAGCACCATATGGCACAGATGGGTTCTAAGAAAGCTATCAAAAGATTGATGAACAAGTTAGGAAACAGTACTTTTAAAGAGCTTATTGAATTAAGGGAAGCTGATATCAAAGGCTGCAATGAGAGAAACAAAGGGCCTTTCTTAGCAGTTGAGAAAATAAAAGAGTCTTATCAGGAAATTCTTTCAAACAAGGAATGCTTTTCCTTAAAGTATCTAGCTATAAGCGGTAATGATTTGATAGCTTTAGGTATGAAGCCTAGCAAAGAACTAGGCAACACCTTAAAAGAGCTTCTTAACGAAGTCGAAGAAGATAAGCTTCCTAATGACAAAAACTCATTATTAAAGGCAGTCAATAATTTAAAGAAGCCCTAATAAAGACTTAATTAGTCTTTCCGTCTTGCTATTTTCATCCTCAAAAATATGTTTCTATATGATAAAATCATAATTCGATTATTAGCAAAAGAAATTAAATAAAATTGTTTTTCTCTTGCTACTAATAATATGAAGAAAGAGAAAAAAGCCATGAAAAATCTTTGGTCTATTACTAGTTTCAGTTCTATTTTTAGGTAGCTGTCAAACAAAGCAAAGCTCCAGTTCTCCTATAGTTCCTACTTCTTCAACCATGGTTAGCAGTTCCTCTGAATTAAAACATGTTCTTGATAAAGACTTAGCTATTCTTTACACCAATGACACTCATTGTGCTTTAGGAGATAAGGATAATCTAGGTTATGCTAACCTTTCTCAATACCGGAAAGACTTATTAACTGAAGACAAATACGTTACCTTAGTTGACTGCGGTGATGCTATTCAAGGAGATTCCATAGGAACTCTTTCAAATGGTGATTATATACATAGCATCATGGAAAATGTCGGTTATGATATTGCTATCCCTGGAAATCATGAATTCGATTATGGAATGACTAATTTCCTCTCTTTAGCTAACAATTCTTCTTTTAAGTATGTCAGCTGTAATTTCACTGACTTATTAACTAATTCTTTAGTTTTTAAGCCTTATACAATTAAGCAATACGGAACCATTAAAATAGCTTATTTAGGAATTACTACCCCTAAAACCATAACCGCTTCAACACCGACTTATTTTCAAGACGATAAAGGAAACTTTATCTATGGCTTCGATCAAGGAGATGGCAGCCAATTATATGCTGCCGTTCAAAAATATGTTGATGAGGCTAGAAGCGAAGGAGCTGATTATGTCATTGGCTTAAGTCATTTAGGAACAACTTCCGACTGTTCACCTTATGAAAGCACAGAAGTAATTAAAAATTCGACTGGCATAGATGTCATGCTAGATGGCCACTCACATAGCGTTATCGAATGCGATAGAGTGAAAAACAAAAATGGTGATCGCGTGCTTCTATCTTCCACTGGAACTAAGTTCCAGTCATTTGGAATGCTTTATATGAATAAAGAAGGTAGCTTCTCGACTGGTCTAATTAAAGAATATTATGGATACGATACTACCATTGGAAGCTACATTGATTCCATCAATTCCTTACTGGATGAGAAGCTAAAAGAAAAAGTCGGAACATCAGCCTATGATTTAACTATTCTTAATCCTGATACTGGAAAGAGGCAAGTAAGAAACGGTGAAACTAATTTAGGTGACTTCTCTGCTGATGCCTTTAGAGTTGCCGGTGATTCTGATATTGCCATCGTTAATGCCGGAGGTATTAGAGACAACATTAAGTCTGGGGATATCACATATGGGGGTATCATCAAGGTCATGCCCTTTAACAACATGCTTGCTAAAGTAGAAGCCAATGGTCAAAAGATCCTTGATGCCTTAGAGCTGAGTGTTTATAATTCCCCTTCTGAGTTTGGTGGCTTCCTCCAAGTTTCTGGCCTGAGTTTTGAATATGATCTCAGTGTTCCTACTCCGGTAGTCTTGGATAAAAACGATATTCTTTCTTCCATATCAGGAGAAAGAAGAGTAAAGAAAGTCCTCATAAATGGAGTAGCTATTGATGCCAGTAAAAAATATACTGTCTGTAGTACCAACTATATTCTTAAAAACAGCGGCAACGGCTACAATATGTTTAAGGACTGTCCCTTCCTTATGGATGAGAATCAATTAGATAACCAAGCTTTGATCAACTATATTAAGACCACTCTTTCAGGAACAATCCCAGAAACTTATAGTAATCCCTTAGGAAGCAACAGAATTAAAGCTCTTAATGCCTAAAGCCTATATACTTCAATACTAAATAGAAGGAGAAATATATGTTACGAAGGATTCCTTTAGAGAAAGTCGAAAACTTTAGAGATGTCGGTGGCTACTTTGCAAGTTATGGGGAGACTTCTTTTGGCATCGTTTACCGAAGTGGTTCTCTTTCTGATGCTACTGAAAAAGATATCGATAAGTTAGCCTCCTTAAAGATTAAGACTATCATTGATTTAAGAAATGATTCCGACAAAGAAAAAAGACCTGATAAGACCATTGGCGATAAGCGTTTCATCAATATACCTTTATCAGTTAATGGCAACGGTAGAGTCCCTTTAAACCGTTGGGATATGATCAACAGCTACATTGAAATGCTTGAGGAGCCAAAGCAGGCTAAAGAAGTCTTTAACACTCTTCTTACCTGTAAGAAGCCTTGTGTCCTCCATTGCTCAGCCGGAAAGGATAGGACTGGTTGCTTTATAGCCATTCTTCTTCTTGCTAACGGTGTTCCTTTCCATGATGTCAATGCTGACTATATGCTCTCTTTTGCTTATTTAACTAGACTTCAAAGACAGACTAAAAAGAAGTATCCTGATTTCCCTAAAGCGGTTATGCAGCCTGATCCTCTTTTCTTATCTAAGGTGATGAAGAAATTCAATAAGAGATGGGGTAAAGTTGACGACTATTTTAGGTTTTTAGGTTTCAATGATAAAGAGATAAAAGCTTTATCTCAGCTTTTAAAAAGTGACTAAGAAACCAGTTTTCTTTAAGCTCCGGAGATCTTTTTCATATTTCATCTTCCAAAGGATTCTTATCGGCAACTCTAATTTATAATTCATCTTGTATCCACCACAATTTTCAGGTCAAGAATTGACTTAAAGTAAAAAGAAATAAAGAAAAAAGCGGGCTTTTAACCCGCTTATTTTTATTTGGCTTTTTTCAAGCGACTATAGAAGTCTCTTGCGTCAAGTCTTATACCACTGCACCAATTGAGGAATAGCAACGCTATCACTTTGATGCGACCACCATTTAATTTAGTGGAGCAAGGCAGGATTGGAATGGTGCATAACCATTCACTTCAGTTCGTACTCATAGTTACTATTATTCCAAATTATAAAAAGTTATAAAAAAGAGAAAAAGTTATAAAGAGTTATAAAAATAAATACCTTGGGAAGTATAGCAATAGCCTTAACTCTATACGCTCATATTTCTCATTTATAGATGCTGAGAGTTAAATGACATAGACAAAAGAAATAAGTAAGATGTTGCTATTTAGATTTATCAGTTACCTCCCAATAACCATTCTTATTCGAACCAACTCTTTTAATAATCTGGCGTTTTCTTAATGAAGATACATTATTCTGAATAGCCGTTCTTCCTAATGACAATGTTTTTTGCAATTCCAAAAGTGTGATATTAGGGTTATCTCTCATCTCTTCGATAATCAAAGCTTGTGTTTTATTTACCTGGATTACTGCTTTATCCCCCACTTTATCACCCACATTATCCCCCGTTTTGTTTATCCAATTAAAAGGAATGGTTACCGCAATTGAATTTTCACGGAAATCAAATGCTTTTTTTCCATAAGCCGCCACTATCTTCGGAACTCCTCGTCCTGATTGCTCACTTATATGAAGTTGCATAAAGATATCAGCTAATCTTTGATTAACCGGCATAGATTCTCCAGCAAAAAAGCCTTCCTCAGTTTGACCACCAGAAAGCTCTCCTCTTGAGATGATTTCTATTCGATTTGAAAAAACAGAAATAATTGGTCCGTTCTTAGAAGTCCATTTATTATGAACAAATGCATTGATAATAGCTTCTCTAAAAGGCTTTGATTGAAAAAGTGTGATATCTTGTCTTTCCACAATCCTATTTCTCTCATCGGCCTGTACAAGATTTAAAACATCTCCATATTCAATGATTTTGTCTAACGACACCAAAATACAGCATTTTCCAAATTCCCTGACAGAAAAAAGAGGGGCCGTTTTATCGGTCCCAGAGAACAAAGAGACCCTAATGCTTATGTCAGAATTATCTGAAAGCAGTTGTGCAAGTAGATTGTATTTCCCTGTTTTTGTAAGAAAGTGGAGGTTTTTCTTAAATGTCGATAATCTGAGTTCTATTCCTTTTCCGGCATAATAAGTGAATAATTGAGAAAAGGATAAACTTTGGTTGGCTGACTCAATATTATCAACAGTTGGGAATCCATTTTTTAATACATTGAAAAGTTCAACCTCTTTACTAGGATATTTTGAAATATCTTCTTTACTGGATCCTATTCGTATGTATCGTACCTTCATGAAAGCAGTAGGAATATTATGGGCTTTGGGTATTGTTAAGCAAACTACATTCTTACCATCAATAACGAGCTCATCGAATTTGAATCCAATGTCTGGGGTGATTTGTCGAGCCAAAAAATGTTTTAATGGCTCTTTTTTGTAATCTTGATTTGGATCAAAGTCAGTTCCTTCAATGGAATGATTATTATCACTAATACCCCATATAAAATAACCAAATTCCTCATCTAAGAGCGCTGCACTATTGCTTATTGCGGATATATAAATTCCAAGTGTTATAGGTTCAAACCAGTTTTCCTTAAACTCCACCCATTCGTTTTCATGCTTCATTTTACAAAGAGTTTTAATCTTTGATTCTAATTGATTGTTCATTTTTATCCCTCACCAGCATTATATCATAAAGTGGGGGATAAAGTGGGGGATAATTTAACGCAAAAGAAAAGCGGGCTTTTAACCCGCTTATTTTTATTTGGCTTTTTTCAAGCGACTATAGAAGTCTCTTGCGTCAAGTCTTATACCACTGCACCAATTGAGGAATAGCAATGCTATCACTTTGATGCGACCACCATTTAATTTGGTGGAGCTGACGAGGATCGAACTCGCGACCTCCTCCATGCCATGGAGGCGCTCTCCCAGTTGAGCTACAGCCCCAACTAACCGCTGAATTGATTAATTCAAGCGGTGTTTATTCTATAATAAGACGAGAAAATAGTCAACTAAATTTTGGGTGTTTCATTAAAGACTTTCGATAAGGTCTTTTCATTGAACTCATCATCCATCTTTCTTTCTTGTCTAATACCTTTATTGGCTTTATCTAATTCTTCCTTGAAAACGCAGGTTAGGACATCAATAGCTAGGTTTTTAATGCCATCATTATTGACGATGATATCTGCATAATTAGAACTAGGCTCGATGATTTCTTCAGACATAGGCTGAACAGTTGTGAAGTACTGTTCAACGATGCTCTCAAAGCTTCTTCCTCTTTCTTCTTTATCCCTAATGATTCTTCTTAGGAATCTTCTTTCACGGCTAGCTTTGATGAAGACTCTTAAGTCTCCAATGTCTCTAAGCTTTTTATCAACTAAAGCCATGATTCCTTCAACAACTACTAACTGTTTAGGAGCAACTGTCTCAGTTTCTTTTCGACGGTTATGGATAGTGAAGTCATAAATAGGTTTTTCTATTGAATGACCATTCTTTAGCTCTAATATTTGCTCTCTCATCAAGGGCCAATCAAAGGCTTTAGGATGATCATAGTTGCCTTTGACTCTTTCTTCCATAGACATATCACTCTGGTCTTTATAGTAGTCATCAATTGTGATGCGAGTCACATTGTCTTCGCCAATATTCTTTATGACGGAGGTAGTTACAAATGTCTTACCTGATGAAGAACCGCCACCGACTAAGATGATTCTTGACATGGTTTGGCCTCGTTTAGTTATTATTATAGTTATTAATTGAGTTTTTCCTAGACAAAGGTTAAAAATGTTTCTTTTAGCACAAAAATGAGTATTTTTGCTTGAAAGGGCTTTCCTTTGAAATTCTTCACAAATATAATGTTAATCAAGAGGAAAAACATATGCATTTTGATGTTGCAATAATCGGTGCCGGCATCACTGGATCTGCTATTGCTTTTGAATTATCTAAATTCAATCTAAGAGTAGCTGTCCTTGAAAAAGAAAATGATGTCAGTATGAAGACTACTAAAGCTAATTCCGGTATCATCCATGCCGGCTATGATCCTAAGCCAGGTACATTAATGGCTAGACTTAATGTCGAAGGTAGTCAGCTTACTCATGACTTATATCCGCTTTTAAATTTCCATTACAAACAGATAGGCTCTCTGGTTATTGGTTCCACTGAAGAAGATCATCGAGTAATCAATGATTTATATGACCGCGGCATCAAAAACGGAGTCAAGGAAATGCGTATCCTTAAAACCGCTGATGAAGTCCATCATCTTGAACCTAACCTTAATCCTGAAATTGATTACGCCTTATACGCGCCTACAGCTGGTATTGCCTCTCCTTGGGAGCTTTGCTTAGCTTTAGCCTATACTGCCAAAGTTAACGGAGTTGATTTCATTCTTGAATGTGGGGTCATTGATATCACTAAGGAAAAAGATATTTTTAAGATTAAGACTACTAAAGGAGAGTATGAAGCTAAATACGTCATCAATTGTGCCGGAACTCATGCCGATGATATTTATCGCCTAGTACTCAAAGACAGAAAGAATGAATCCTTTACGATTGTTCCCTGCAAAGGCGAATATTATCTATTAGATAAAGATCAAGGTTCTTTAGTTAAACAGGTCGTCTTCCAGACTCCCACCAAACTAGGAAAAGGTGTCCTAGTTTCACCTACTGTTCATGGTAACATCATCGTCGGACCTAACGCTGACTTTGCTTCAGCTACTAAGAATGATACCGGTAACTTACAAAGCGGTCTGGATTACGTGAGAGTTAACGCTATAAGAAGTACTTCTAAGATTGCCTTTGGAGCAAACATAAGAAACTTCGCTGGTATAAGAGCTACTTTAAAGGATGGAGATGACTTCTTAATTGAAGAATCAAAGATTGTTCCACACTTTATTAACTTTGCTGGTATTAAATCACCTGGCTTATCCTGTGGGCCTGCCTTTGGTAAAGAAGCCGTAAGAATTCTTTCTAAAGCCGGTTTAGACTTAGAAGAAAAGAAGAACTTTAAATATTACCGTCTAGAGACCTTCTTTAATAACATGACTCTTAAAGAAAAAGAAGAAGCCATTAAGAAAGATCCTCTCTATGGTCAGATTATCTGTCGCTGTGAAACAGTGACAGAAGCCGAAATCATCAATGCTATCCATGCTCCAATTCCGGCTACCACAATTGATGGCGTCAAGAAAAGAACTAATGCTGGTATGGGTAGATGCCAAGGCGGATTCTGTGGACCGAAGGTCTTTCAGCTTTTGATGGATGAACTCAATCTTAAATACAATGAAGTCTATCAGGATAGAGATGGCTCAAGTGTCGTTGTTTCTGAGACGAAAGGAAATAAATAACCATGGAAAACAGAGAACTTGTTATCATTGGCGGGGGTCCGGCTGGCTTAGCTGCTGGATACGGAGCCTATAAAGAAGGTGTCAAAGATATTCTCATCATCGAAAGAGATAACCATTTAGGTGGTATTCTCAATCAGTGCATTCATAACGGTTTTGGTCTTCATCGTTTCAACGAAGAACTAACTGGTCCTGAATATGCCTCTAGGTATGAAGAGCTAGTTAAGAATACTAATATTGAAGTCAAGTCTGATACGATGGCAATTGATCTATCAAATGATAAGGTCATCACGGTTGTCTCTTCTAAGAATGGACTTGAGCAGATTAAAGCTAAAGCCATTATCTTAGCCATGGGCTGCCGTGAAAGAAGTAGAGGAGCTATATCAACTCCTGGAGATCGAGTTGCTGGCATCTATACTGCCGGTGCTGCTCAGAAATACTGCAACATTGATGGCTACTTGGTAGGCAAAAGAATAGTAATTCTAGGATCAGGTGATATTGGTCTTATTATGGCTAGACGTATGACTCTTGAAGGAGCCAAAGTCTTAGCTGATGTAGAATTATGTCCATATTCAAATGGTTTAAACCGAAACATTGCTCAATGCCTTAATGATTTTGATATTCCTCTTTATCTTTCTTATACCGTCACCGATATCATTGCTGATGAAGAAAGAAAGCGAGTCAAACAGGTTGTCATCATGAAAGTCGATGACAAGAAGAAACCGATTCCTGGAAGCGAGATTACTTTTGACTGCGATACTCTCTTATTGTCTGTTGGTCTGATTCCTGAAAATGAATTATCCAAGAAAGCCGGTATTGAATTAGATAGAAGAACTAAAGGACCAGTCGTCTACGATAACTTAGAAACTGATGTCGAAGGTATCTTTGCCTGTGGCAATGTCCTTCAGGTCCATGATTTAGTTGATAATGTCTCTATGGAAGGAGAAAGAGCCGGTAAGAATGCTGCTAACTACTTAAAGAATGGTCAGAAAGAGTCTTCCTTAGTGACTATGCTTGCAGGAAATGGCATCGGTTATGTTTGCCCTCAGTTCATTAGAAAAGACTTAGTGGATGACTATGTCGATATCTTCTTTAGAGTCAGAGCCCCTTCTTCAAACTGCAAATTAGTTCTGACAAAGAAAGGAGAGGATTTCCTCTCTGTTCCAAAGATTAAAATTGCCCCTTCCGAAATGCAGTCGATCAGAATCAAGAAAGAACAATTAAGTGATGCTAGTGAGATTACTCTTTCTTTAAAGGAGAATAAGTAAGATGAAAAAAGAAATGGTTTGTATTAACTGTCCTCGAGGCTGCCATCTAGTTGTTGATACGGAAACAATGACAGTTACCGGGAATACCTGTATCAGAGGTAAGAATTACGGTATCAGTGAAGTCACTAACCCCGTAAGAACCGTAACCAGCACTGCTAAAATCTCTGGTGGAGAAATCAATCGAGTCTCCGTTAAGACTGATAAGCCTATTAGCAAGAAGCTTATCTTTGCCTGCATGGATGAAATCAACAAGCTTTCTTTAAAGGCTCCAATCAATATTGGCGACATCTTAATCAAGAATGTTCTTAATACTGGCTCTAATATCATTGCTACAAAAAGCGTAGGTAAGAAAAATGGCTAACGGGGAAACTGTTCCTTTAAGGAAAAGCTATATCATCTCCCTTGATCAAGGAACGACTTCTTCAAGAGCTGTCATTTTTGATAACTTTGGTAATGTCATTCAGGTAGTCCAAAAGGAATTCAAACAGTTCTTCCCCAAGCCTGGCTGGGTTGAACATGACCCGATGGAAATTTATTCTTCTCAGTATTCTGTCATGATTGAAGCTATTGCTCAATGCGGTATTAAGCCTCATCATATCAAAGCTATTGGTATTACTAACCAACGTGAAACAACTATTGTTTGGGATAAATTTACTGGTAAGCCTATTTATAATGCTATCGTCTGGCAATGCCGTAGAACTGCTAAAATTGTCGAACAGGTTAGAAAAGATGGTATGGAGAATTATGTCCGCAATACAACTGGATTAGTCCTCGATGCTTACTTTTCAGCTACTAAGATTAAGTGGATATTAGACAATGTTGAAGGTGCTAGAGAAAAAGCCCAGAAAGGTCAGTTGCTCTTTGGAACAGTTGATACCTGGCTGATGTGGAAACTGACTAATGGCAAAGTCTTTGCTACTGATTACACTAATGCTAGTAGAACTATGCTATTCAACATCAAGACTTTGAAATGGGATAAGAAACTCTGTGACTACTTTGGTATTCCTATGAATATGCTTCCGGAAGTCAGACCCTCCTCTTCAATCTTTGGCTATGTCTCAATCTTTGATACGGAAATTCCAATCGCCGGTGTGGCTGGTGACCAGCAGGCCGCTCTCTTTGGCCATTGCTGTTTAAGAAAAGGCGAAGTAAAGACGACCTATGGAACTGGTTGCTTCCTCTTGATGAATATCGGAAATAAACCTGTTCTTTCAAAAAACGGATTAGTAACTTCTATAGCTGCTTCATCTGACTCCAAGGGACATCCGGACTATATCCTTGAAGGATCAGTGTTTGTCGGCGGTGCCGTAATTCAATGGATCAGAGATGAATTGCGTTTGATTTCAGATGCTTCTGATACTGAATACTTTGCCACTAAAGTCAAAGACAATGGTGGTGTCTACATGGTTCCGGCTTTTACTGGTCTTGGTGCCCCATATTGGGATATGTATGCTCGAGGCACAATCTTTGGTATCACTCGTGGTACTAATAGAAGTCATATCATCAGAGCTGCACTGGAAAGTATCGCCTATCAGGTCACGGATGTCATCAATGCTATGAAAAGCGATACTGGCTTAAAGATCAAATCAACCAAAGTCGATGGCGGTGCTTCTAACAACAACTTTTTGATGCAGTATCAGTCTGATATTGCTAATGTTAAAGCAATTAGAGGCAAAATCAAAGAATCAACGGCTTTAGGTGTTTGCTTCTTAGCAGGCTTAGCTGTCGGTGTCTGGAAATCAACTAAGGAAATTAAAACCTTAGAAGAAAATGATCATACTTTCAGTCCGCAAATGTCTGAGCAAGACCGTCAGTATTACCTGAAGAAATGGCATAAAGCGGTCAAGATGTGTGAAGGTTGGGCTAACGATAACGATAATTAAACAGTATAAAGTGTGCAGTTATGTCTTTAGTCTAGTAGAATATTCTTAAGCTTGATTGCTTAGGAGAAAAAATTGAAAACACTCGTTGCTTTGACTGGTGCTAATGGCGCTTTTGGCAGTGAAATACTGGCCCATCTTTTAAATGACTCTGATCTCAAAATTAGAATTCTTCTGATAGAGGTGGATAAACTAAAGCCTCTAGTTAAATCCATGATTAAAAACAATCCTGATAGGATTGAAGTTCTGTATGGAAACACTAACTCTGAGACTGACTGCCAGAAACTGATTCAAGGCGCTAGATATGTTGTTCATGCTTCTGGCATGATTCCTCCTAAAACTGAGCATAATGAAAAAGGCGCCTATGGCGCTAACTATCTAGGTACCAAAAACATCGTTGATGCTATCAGGACTTCTCCTGATCGAGATAATATTTACTTTGTTAATATCGGATCAGTTGCTGAATACGGAAACCGTAATGAGAAACACCTGTGGGCAAGAGTCGGTGATCCTTTAATATCATCGGATTACGATAATTACTCTTATACCAAAATCTTAGCTGAACGTTATGTCTTAGAGGCTGGTCTTCCCCATTTTGTCTCTTTAAGACAGACAGCTATTGCCCATCGCTATCTTTTCAATAACAATCTTTCTGATGGCTTGCTTTACCAGGCACCCTTAAACGCTCCTTATGAATGGGTAACTGATGGTGACTCAGGTCTTTTGATTGAGCATCTAGTCGAATATGATCTTAATCATCAATTAGATACCGGTTTCTGGAATAGAATCTACAACATTGGCGGAGGGAAAGCTAACCGTCTAACAGGCTATGAGACTATGAACAAAGGCTTTTCTCTTTTAGGAAGAAACCTTAAAGTCTTCATGGATCCTAATTGGTTTGCCACAAGAAACTTCCATGGCGCTTTCTTCTATGATTCCGAGGTCTTAAATTCCTATCTTCACTATCAGACTGAAACAGTCGATGATTACTGGAAGAATATGTCCAAAATCTATTGGTATTTCCATCTTGGTAAATTAGTACCTCCTTCTTGGCTTAAGAAGACTCTCTTTACTAAGCTCACTAAATATGATGATTCCCCTAAATACTGGGTCGATAACCATATTGATGGCAAAGTAAAAGCCTACTATGGCGGATATACTGCCTATGAGTCCATACCAAAAAGCTGGGATTACTATCCCCTTCTCTGTGAGAACAAAGACAGCACCGGTTCCTTTATTGATTATGACAAACTTAAAGATGAAGCATATGCTAAGCCATATCTTTTAGAGCATGGTTTTGATGATACTAAACCTCTTGATCAGCTTGATATCAAAGATATGAAACAGGCTGCCAAATTCCGAGGTGGTTTCTGCCTTTCTGATGATATGGTTAAAGGCGATATGTTTACTAAATTAACCTGGCAATGCCATAAAGGCCATACCTTTAAAGCCACACCATATTCCATTCTCTTCGGAGGATTCTGGTGCCCTGAATGTTTCAATAAGCCTTGGAAGAATGGGAGAATGGCTAAGTATTCACCTTACTTTGCTCAGCTTTATTATGCTGACCACAGCAAAGATGAGGAAGATGATATCTATCCACCTAAAGAAAAGCAATAAAAACTAGTTGTCTTAGATAAGACGTGACTTAAGTATTAAATTAGAGCAGTTTCCAAACCCTATACTGCCATAGAACTCATCATGGCCTTTATCGTTAATTGCAATCAATTGACATAAGAAGGCACCTTTTTCTTTGGCTCTCTTCATAGCTTCAAGAATCAGAGCCTTGCCATAGCCTTTTCTTTGATAATCTTTGGCGATGAGAATCTCATGTAGATCAAAAACTAAGCCATCCTCATACTGTTCAAGATAGCCCATCTCAATTCCGACTAACTTCTTATCCACTAGAATCTTCAAAGAAATAGAATCTTCTTTAGTAATAGCTTCATGGATTCTACGATAGGCATTATCATAGGTCCAATTGGTTTTCTCATTAGTATTAAAGTAATCAGCAAAAAGAATAACAGCTTCCTTCATATTGGATTCATTTAATTCTTCAAAAGAGACATTATTCATTAAAGATCAATCCTTTCAAATTTCTTAGCACAGCTAAAGTAAGTTAAGAAGAAAGACACTACATAAGTTCCTATTCCTCCTAAGAAAATTAGAAGCTGGCAAACTAAAGTATCATTTGCAACCACATCCAACTGGTGAGAAATGCTTTCTAAAGGAGTACCTTGCATTGAAGCAAAGATTTCAGCAAGAATCAAAGGAAGATAACCTAATACTGAAGAAAGAATCATTGGTACCAGCATTCTGAATTTCTGATGATAATGCATATTAAGGAACACAGAGTTAAAGATAGCAAAAGCTAAGAAGACGAAGCCAAAGAAGGCTAAGGTAGGAGGTATTCCAACACCTCCGCCATTAGAGAGAGAGCCTATTTGTTTACCCATAGGTCCATAGCCCATAAAGTAAGTTGAGATACCAGCAACAGCTGCCATAATGATAGAAAGCATCTCAAAAGCTAAAATTGATAGGAATCTGGCTTTGACGATATCTCTCTTCTTAATAGGAAGCAAAGCTGAATAGAAAGTATCATTGTTTTCCCGGCTTCCTTGGAAAAGGAAGATGAAAGACATCATGACATAGATAACAAAAACGGAATTAGGATAGTTAGGAATAAAGATCATTAATCCGAATAAAGCAAACACCCAAACCATCGGGTGAATAGCTAACATGAATTCTTTATATAGAAGGTTCTTCATTGGCATTCTTCCTTTCTAGATAAACCATAATCGTGTCAATATCAGGAACATAGGGCGTATAAGTATCATTTGAAGGATAGTCTTCTTTCTTGAACAAGGCCTCTATATCATTGTGCCTAGAATGATAAGAGATGGCTTTATCTTTGATCTTAGTGAAAGTATCACTTTCTTCTCCTTTAATGAAAAGATAATCATTTTTAAAGTCTTTCAATCCTTTAGAGGCAATAATCTTCCCTTGCTGGATGTAAGTGATAGTGTCAGCACATTTCTCTAAATCAGAAGTGATGTGAGTCGAGAAAAGAATTGAAACTTTTTCTTCATCGACAAGTTTCTCAAATATTTCTAAAAGCTCATCCCTAGAGATAGGATCAAGACCAGAAGTGGGCTCGTCAAGAACTAAAACATTAGCATGATGCGATAAAGCAATAGCTAAACTATACTTTACCTTCATACCAGCTGAGAGTTCTTGTACTCGCTTGTTCTCATCAAGAGAGAATCTCTTCAAAAGCAAAGCATATTTAGTTTCATCCCAATCCTTATAGAATCTCTTAGTTACCTTGGATAAAGTTTTCAGTTTCGTCTTAGGATAATAATCGATTCCTCCTAAAAGGATTGATAGTTTCTGCTTGTTCTCTAATTCATGATCAAGAAAAGGAACACCATTAAAAAGGACTGTTCCGGAATCGGGGTGGACAATATTGAACATGGACTTGATAGTGGTAGTCTTACCGGCTCCATTTCTTCCAACAAATCCCATAATCTCTCCCTGTTTCAAGGAAAAGGAGACATCCTTGAGTTCAAAAGAAGGATATTTCTTATTTAGGTTAGTAACTTCTAAAACATTGCTATTCATTATTTAAAAGTTTTAGTAGCAAGATTAATCAACAAGCCTTCTTTGACTATTGCTATACCTTTCTTAGTATCGGCTAAAACAACCACCCTATCACCAGGGTTGATATCAAACATCTCTCTGATTACTTTAGGAATGACAATCTGGCCTTTACTTCCTACAACTGTAGAAGCCATGGCCTTGTTCTTATGAGTCTTGACTTCCGGTTCCTTAACTGAGTTTTCATCTAGTTCTTCATTCGACATATCTTGTTATCCTTTGTATAACCTTTCATACTTTTCATACTTAATCATACAAAAAGAAGGCCTAGAAAGCAATACCCCACTTTCTAGGCCAAAGGATTAAACTTTCAAATTTTTAGTCAGACTGTTTTCAGGATGGTCCTCTTTTTCGTCTTTCTTTCTAAGAGCTAGTCCAGTTGACCCTAACGCAATTAAGCCAACAAGAGAGACAACAAAGAGATATTTTCCTAAACGATAGGCTTTAGTTCCAGTATATTTGACTTCGACGGTATAGTTTCCTGCCTCAGCAACTTTAAAGGAAACTAATCCATCGGTAGCAATAGCATCCATAGTTGAAGAAGAATTAGTATCCTGATTAATAAGCTTTACCTGATAACCATCATAATAGAACTGCGGTATTTGAATCAAAGTATTGGCTTCACTGACAGAGGCAGAGAGAGTTACTTCCGGTGTCTTTAAGACAGTAGCCTTAACAGTAGCTTTGCCTTCTAAGCTTTTAGGGCAATAGGTGGAGCTATTGTATTTATCAAGGGTAGTAATAAAGTTAGACTGAGTATCAAGAGCATATCTAACAGATTTATATAAAGAATTAGAATACTTAGAAGTATAAGTTTCATCAGAGAAAACTAAAGGCAGGTATTCATTCATTGCGCCTCCATGTCTGACATTGCTAGTGAATTCTTCATCGACTAAAGAATATTCGTATCCGCCATCTAATTCATATTTGACTCTTTTCTCAATATAGGCCTGATTGAAACTAAAGAAGACAATATTGAGCATTGATAGAGCAGCAACAGCATATTTAGTGCCCTTAAATTTAGTTTGATTAAGATAACTAAAGCAATAGATAATCAAGAAATCAACAAAAAAATTAAATAAAGACCATTCTCTCCAAGCAAACTGACACTGATAGAAGATAGAAGGTACATACTTCCAAACATCAGCTTTAAAGATAAAGACAAGTGAAACAATACTAGAGATAATTAAGAAATAGATATCAGGATTCTTATAAATATGTTCTTTTTTGTCTCCTGCCTTTTCAATTTCTTTATGGTCCTTTAAGATCATCACTAAGATAAAGACTAAGTAATAGACAGCTAATCCTAAGATAACTTCCAATCTTCTATAAATAATAAGCGGCATTAAGAAAAGAACAATTAAGTCAACAATAAAGCGATAGTATTTAGATTTGGGGGCTTTCTGAATAAAGTAGTCAGCTACCATCATTAAGACAGCCGAAAATAAGCCAATCACTCCACCAATAATCAAATAGTTAAGGCTATAAGTCTCAACCCAAGTTCCATTTGAAATCTGACCGCTGATCCACTCATTGTTTAAAAAGCCACTGAAAGAACGACTGCTATTGGTGGAACTAGCCACATGTTCTAAAGTAGTCCAAACCGATCCTGAGTCACAGACAATATAGATTCCAGAATTCTTGGCCTGAAGAGTAGGCATCACATAGAAAAAGACTAAGCCAATAATCAAAACCATGGAGCAGAGAGTAAAGACAACCGTATGCTTTCTTTTGAAGATATGAATGATCTTTATGATATTGCAGAGAAGATAAATAACAGCAAAAATCACCGTTAGCAAGGCCGTGAAGGGATGAGAAAGAACTAATAAGACCACTCCTAAAACGGTATTGACAAAAGGCGAAACATAGAATTTCTCATCATTTAGAATCCGATAAAGCCCATAGAAGAGCATAGGAATGAAAGCCATACCGATAGATTCAGCAAAAGCTCCTCTACAGAAGATACAGAAAATCCTATAAGGAGAAAGAATATAAATAGCAGCACCAGCTACACTGATAGCTTTAGAGCCTATAGAAACTTTCATACCTAATAGATAGGTATAGATACCACTAACAATCATCGACATCATAACAACAAATTTATAGCAGCCAATCAAAGAAGAACCCATCCATTCAGTAAAGAGATAAGTGAAAGCCACTAAGTAATGAGGAAACGGACCATAAAAGAGATAAGTATTGTAGCCAAAAGCACCCATAGCTAAATGGTTAGTCGATAAACCGAAGAATCCGTTCTTTAAGCCATAATAAACATCATATGACTGTGTTAAATGAAAATAGATGTCATCTTGATTAGAAATCCCGCCGAGAAAAAAAAGATAACATGATAGCAAAGACACTATCACGATTAAGCCGTAACAAAGGATGTTTTGATATATCTTAGTTTGCTTTGCTTGATTCATTGATTAGTATTTTAAGGCAACAAAAAGGTATTAACAATAGTATCAGTAGCTTAGAGGAACAGCTTCTATAGTATCAATAAAAATCTGCGGGAGTCTTTTCTTAGTTTCTTCAATCATAAAGCTTGGAATCCATTTATAATAAGCCGAAGCAATAGCGCAAGCCATGGCACCAGTCGTGTCAGTATCGCCGCCGATATAATTGATTCTTCTTAAGCAGTCCTCAAAGCTCTTACTAGTCAAGAAGCAATATAAAGCTTCCGGAATAGAGCCTTGGCAAGTTGAATTATGAACATAATTTTTTCTCAATCCTTCATAATCAAAGGAATTTATTTGAGGATAAGAAGAGATAGCATAATCTTTTAAGAAAGTTAGGTCTTTATTATGAAGAGCATAATAAACCATTAATGAAATAGTTTCAGCTCCTTTAAGTCCTTCAGGATGATTATGTGTTACTTCAGTAACCTTTTTAGAAAGCAACTTACATTCTTCCACTGATGACGCAAAATAGCCTACACTACTTACTCTCATCCCGGCACCATTGCCAAAAGAATTGATTGGCCCCATAGAATCATCGAAAAGCCACCTGCTAAAACGTCCGCCATACCCGCCTTTAGGACAAGGATACTTAACGGCAAACTCTCTCATGGTCTTACTGACATCTAGTTGGTGAAGAAGACTATAAGCAATAGCAACGCTCATCACGGTATCATCAGTATAGTTAGCGTCTTTAGGGAACAATTCAAAATCATAGGAAAGGGGTTTATCTTCAACACTCATTGAGAATTCCCACATGGATCCGACAATGTCTCCAATTACTGCGCCATACATCAAATAATTCTTTTTATTATTCATATTTTCTTTTCAATTGCTCTTGTAAGCTTATCTTTTTTCTTCTCGCTAAGAGAATCGTAGGAACCTAAGTCATCAAGAAACTTCTTAATCACTTTCGGATCAAGAACAACATCAGCGGTATACTTTTTATTAGATAACTCAAGTTTTAACTCATAGGCGCCAAAGATCCGATGATATTTGACTTTAGTGATATCTTTTCTAGGAATGAGACGAATGTTTTTATGACCACCAGTAGTTAAGCCACTAATAGTAACACTGTTATCACTAATTTCACAAATCGTAAGAGCTTTATATTTTGGATAGATCCATAATCCAAAAAGCCAAAAGAATACAGTCATCATAACCATCAGAATAATAACCTGTATGCCCTCTATATCAATAGCATAGAAACTAGCCGGTATGTTTTGATATCCACGATAATAAGCTAAAGCTATCAAAAAGAAGTTTAAAGGACCAAAGCTTATAAATGGAGAGAGAAGCAAGGGTATAAGTAGCCCAATTCTTTGGCAGGCTTTACGATTGAATTGATATTCTTTCGCGGTGTTATTCATAAAGTTTCCTAGATGTGCCTATTTTAAATACAAATTTAAAAGTAATCAATAAGCTTTTAGATGTTTATTCCTCTTTAGAAAAACTCTTATTATTTTTTCTACCTAAAAAGCCTCCGTTTATAGGAGGCTCTTGTTGTTTTTTACTTAGGTGGATTGTAAGTGTTTTGATTGTCAGGACTAGCATAAGGAGCAGAGGCAACATTAGCGTTAGCAGAAGCCATAGCTAATGTTTTATTCTTCTCTGCTTCATCAAAGGCATGACGCTGAGCTAATTCTACTTTAATCTTCTCATGCTCATCTTCGTTTAAATGATAGCAAAGTTTCATTACTAGATAAGCAACAGCCATAAAGATTATTAGTAATCCAACAAGCCAAGCTGTATAGCCAATCTTTGAACCCCTAGAGATACTATTGATAGCATTTTGAACAATGGTTTCTTCATCGGCAGAAGTGATTGTTCCGGCATTGACTTTACTAGATGCATCATTAAGAGTGTTATAGAAAGCAAAAGTACCGCTAGCTATTAAGGCAATTAGATAAAGACCTTTCTCTAAAGCACTGGAGATCTTAGCATCCAGAGGACGCCAGGCAAAAGCCACAGATTCCTTTCTTTCTCCAAACTTCCATTCGTTGTAATCAATAGAGTTCTGCATCATAACAAGCAAAGCCAGATAGAAGATACCCATAGCGGCACTAAAGAAGAAGACAGGAATCAAAATCAGCCAACCGGTACCATCAAAGAAATTAAGTTTGCCATCAGTGACTTTACTGTAAGCTAATGGGGTATCTCCAAAAATAGGAGCTCCTAACAAGAAGAATAAGACAAAGCAGGCAATAGCAATAATAAAGGTTGTCGTTAGGATTGTCATCTGCTTCATATGCTTAGCAATCAAAGGATACAAAGCCTGAGAAATAACAGCGCTTAAGATATAGACTCCTAAGAAGAAGATAGCGGCTGTTCCACCTAAACTTCCGCCATAACCATATATAAAGTAGAAATAGTTATAGCCGAAGCCAGTTAAGACAGCACCTAAGACATAATAAGCAAATATAGCAATAACCGTCATTCTCAAAGGCTTATTCTTTCCAAACATCACAAAGAGATCTTTGAATTTAGTATGAGAAGAAATCTCATCCTGTTTAGTATCACGGGTATGCTCCTTACAAAGGAAGAAAACCGCTGCCTGAGATAGCAGGAAGAGAATAGCGGTAGGAATAGCAATATAACCGTAAATGTAACTGACATTGCTAGCATTAACCATTAAAGCCACTAAAGCATACATGCAGGCAGAGCCGATAGTAGTAGCTACAGTAACCATCGTGGTGATCTTGTTTCTTTCCTTCTCATCATTAGTTAAAGAAGGCAGCATTGACCAATAGCCTAAGTCATTCATAGTAAAGGCAAAATCCCAAAGGAAATAGAAGATGCCAAAGCAGGCCACGAATCCCCAGCCAGAAGGTTTAACTAAGAACATCAGAAGAACCATTAAGCAGTTGCCTAAACCGCCAATCAATATCCAGGGACGGAACTTACCTGATTTGAAATGACACTTTTCGACAATGATTCCCATGATAGGATCATTTAAGCCATCCCAGATAAGACAGAGAACTAAGATGACAGTGATAGCTGTCATTTGAGCAGTATAAGTATCACCTGTTCCTAATAGGCCTGCTGATTGAGCATAGACTAAGAAATCAGCGCTCACTAGAGCATAACAGGCATCACGGAAAATACCGGACATGGAATAAATCCATGATGTTTTCTTTGGTACCTTGTCTCCTGAGTAAGTGCCGGCTGTCAGACCACGTCGTTCCTTCTTTGCTTTTTCTGCCATAAAAATCGTTTGCCTCTTTTGAAAATAAAAATAAAGCCTTCTTTTTGGCTTACTAGTTTGATTATAAGACTTGTAAGCGGTTAGAAATAGCTTTTTTTCTATTTTTTAAGCTTTTTAAGTTAATATTCAAAATTAGCTAACACTTTCTTTGCTTCTCCAATTCATGATAAGATATGAATATGAATACCAACATAAAGGAATTGACTGTCAAGCTAGAAAAAGTAGTCTTAGAAAAGACTGGGTATGATATTTCTAATGTTCCTGTTTTCTACGGATCAAGAAATCTTTGCTATGTTATTTCTAATTCAATCAAACCGGTTGCCATAAGAATCTCAAAAAGCGATAACGGTTCTAGAGAAGCTATTGCCAGTGAATTGCTTTTCATGGATTATTTAAAGCAGTTCATTCATACCATCTGCCAAGCCATACCCTTTTGCGGCTCATTAGTAAATACTGTAATTGTCGATAATGAAAGCTTCGATATCGTGGTCTTTAAAAAAGGCAACGGCTATCCTTGCTTAAACTGTACTACTCCAGGCTTTTTAAAAGCTAGTGGTTCATTATTAGGAAAAATCCATTCAGCCTCTATTCAGGCAGGAAAAGAAAGATTTCATTTTAAAAGAAAAAAACTGGTATGAGATGGATTTCTTTAATTTAGATACAGAAAAGTTCATTCTAGCTGCCGGTAAAGAAAACTATGAGTACTATCAGAGCATCATTAATGAAATCAAAAAGCTACCAACCAATAAAAACAACTATGGGATGATTCATGGAGACTTCGGAGTCAATAACCTTTTCATGGATTGGGATGATTTATGGGTCTTTGATTTTGGAGATTGCTGCTATTCCTTTTATATATATTACATTTGCACTATTCTCAGTTCCCTTTACATGACTTTAAATAAAAATAATTACCTAAAGTCTTTTTCCAAATATGCTAAGGAATTTAGGAGCGCATATGAAAAGGACAACAAGCTACCAAAAGAGGAATGGAAAAGTGAAAGAGCTAAGCTTTTTATTCAATTAAGATTGATATCAAATTTAAGCATTCTTCTAAAGCACATCAATAAAGATTCAGATGCTTATAAATATGTCTCCCTACATATAGATGCCATTGAAAAAATTAAAAACACCTCAGCAATAGATCTGTTTTTAGGAGAGTATATTTAACTACTGGTTTTTCTCTCTATGTTTAGAGTGTTTAATTTAATATAAGTTTCATTATTCCTTTTAAAACGTTGAAGTGTGTTCTTTTTTATGGAAGCAAATGTCGGCTAACAGCCAAAGCTAAAGGAGTGTGAGAGAAAAAATAAAAAAGCCCTAGAAATAGGGCATTTTTGATAAGAATGGCGGAGCAATGGCGAGTTTATTCGAACATTTTTAAGGTCATCAATCGTGAATT
>ENA-UOOH01001408-UOOH01001408.1-fermentation-metagenome-genome-assembly--contig:-NODE-1408-length-23601-cov-10.551941_pt1 | contig 23601 bp, 21 predicted proteins | sample MGYA00245778_ERZ724025 | MGnify/ENA primary metagenome ERZ724025 (study PRJEB28704, sample SAMN03018313) | fermentation metagenome | biome: anthropogenic terrestrial biome; feature: soil... | reverse complement strand
TAACCATAAGGCGAAACTAAGGGTAAAACCATTAAAAATGTCCATTAAGCCTAATATTTATTCTTCCGAACAAATACTTGAACTGACTGTTCCGCTAGGACAACCTGATTGATAGCACTTTCCATCACACATATGTGCATAACCTGCAGGACAGCATTTCCCTGTTAATGAACAATACAAAGGATAATCCTTGTTTGTACACTTTTTACCAAAATCATCAGTACAGCTGGTAAATGTTGTTGAAGCCAAACCAAGTACTGTAATCCCGAGTAAAACTAAACCAAGTGCAAATGGCACAACTAATTTTGACTTTTTCATATAAGATTGTTATTAAGTTACTTCCCAATAAGCTCACTATTTGACTTTGTGAAAACAAATGGAGAAGGTAATTCTCCTTCTATAATGGACTTAATGGAATCATTTTTAATAAGAAAAGCAGTAGGGAAAGCATCAGTAATCTTTTGCATTTCAGGAAGTGAGATTGTTAGAATTGGAAAATCTGGCTGAAATTTTTTATTGAAGTTTGCCTCTTCTTTAGGATTGCCTGTTACAATTGCAATAATACCATCAACAGTATTTGTTTCTTTGAAATGTCTAAAGTTTTGAATGGAATTTATACAATGAGGGCAATTATAAGAGAAGCAAAAGACTAAATAAGTGCTGTCCTTTGAAGTTTTAATATATTTTCTTAACTCAGTTTCTCTTAAATCTTTATTCTTGAATGCATGATTATTTTCACTTGAAGAAGGATTAACAGAAAATTGAAAAGTCAACCCTGCAATAAAAATTGAAATACTCATTACAATAATTATTGTCACCTTCTTCCAAAAAACAAGTTTAGATTCTTCCTTTGGATATTTCCACCAAATAAACACACACATTCCAATCAGAATAATATTTCGTAGTATGGAAACAAAGAAAGGAGTGTTCGAAGGTTGGATTGTTCCAAAACAGCCACAATCATTTACTCCATTTGCGAAGTGAGCATAAGTAAAAGCAATTGTAAAGACAATCAAGAGTATGCAGGATAACATTGAATCTCTCTTGGGATTCACCAATAAAACAAGAAGAAAACCTAATAAAATTTCAGCCAAAACAATTAAAGGAGAGAAGACCATTAAAGATTTAAAACCATATTGAGCAATCAACATGCTAAATCCAGTGGTATCAATCACTTTCCCTATTCCTGAAACAATAAAGAACATTCCAACTATTATGGAATATACATTTAGAACTTTTTTATCCAGCAACATGAGTGAAATTTATTAATGATTAATCAACCTCGTTCCGCAAAATTAATAAAGATTTGTAAAAATAAATTCATTTTTATGACTTTTTTTTAGATAAAAATTATAAGTATTTAATCTATTTGTCGTTGCAAATTAGGTTTATGCGAATAAATTAGCTTTTTATTTAAAAATTTTACTCCAATAGTAATGTTATAACTAAAAATTTTCTCACTAATAATAAAAATAATCTATCTTTCTGATAAGTTTATGTCCTAACCTTCGCTTTTGCAATATGTTGAATGAGGTATGATTAATAATTATTCAAATAAGTATCCTACCTAATATAATTTTTATTACTTTTGCAACCATAAATGTGGAAAGATTTGAATTGATTGCAACCACACAAAAAAATGCTAAAACATTTTTGATTACATCAATTCGTATTTCCCATTTTGTTAGTTTAATTATAAATTTAAAAACAAAACAAGATGGCTTATTTTTTTACCTCTGAATCAGTTTCAGAAGGACATCCAGACAAAGTATCGGATCAAATTTCAGATGCACTTTTAGACGAATTTCTTCGCCATGACCCAAATTCTAAGGTTGCTTGCGAAACGTTAGTTACAACTGGTTTGGTGGTTTTGAGTGGTGAAGTAAAATGTAATGGATATATAGACGTTCAAGACGTTGCAAGAAGGGTTATCAAAAACATAGGATATACCAAAGGTGAATATATGTTTGAAAGTAATTCATGTGGAGTTATTTCAGCAATTCACGAACAATCAAGCGACATCAACCAAGGAGTTGAAAGAGCAAATCCAGAAGATCAAGGAGCAGGAGATCAAGGAATGATGTTCGGTTATGCTTGTAGCGAAACAGAAGACTATATGCCTTTATCACTTATCTTATCTCATCAATTAGTTTCAGAACTTGCAGAAATCCGTAGAGAGGGAAAAGAAATGAAGTATTTGCGTCCTGATAGCAAATCACAAGTTACAATTGAGTATGATAACAATAATAAACCTGTTGCAATCAACACAATTGTAGTTTCAACACAACATGATGATTTTGACAAGGACGATAACAAGATGCTTGCTAAAATTCATAAAGATGTGAAAGAAATTCTAATCCCAAGAGTTATAGCAAAGCAAAAACGTAAGGATGTTCAAGACCTTTTCAAAAAAGACTTTATTCTTTATGTTAACCCAACTGGAAAATTCGTAATTGGAGGACCTCATGGTGACACAGGATTAACAGGAAGAAAGATTATTGTTGATACCTATGGAGGAAGAGGAGCTCACGGTGGTGGTGCTTTCTCAGGAAAAGATTCATCAAAAGTTGATAGAAGTGCAGCTTATGCAGCAAGACATATTGCAAAAAATATGGTTGCAGCAGGAATTTGTGAAGAAGTTCTTGTTCAAGTTGCTTATGCAATTGGTGTTGCAAAACCAGTGGGATTTTATGTAAATACTAATGGAACTGCAAAGGTTAAAGATGAAAATGGTCAAACACTTACTGATGGCATTATTGCAGAAAAGATTAATGGAATTTTTGACTTACGTCCATATTCAATAGTAAATCGCTTTGGATTAAAAAATCCAATCTTCCTACCAACAGCCAAATATGGTCACTTTGGAAGAACTCCTTACAAGGAAAAAGTAGCTATTTTTGAAAATGGCAAGGAAAAACAAAAGACAGTTGAATTCTACACTTGGGAAAAATTAGATTACGTAGATAAAATCAAAAAAGCATTCAAGCTATAAAGAAGGTAGATAAACTTCTATTTTTAGTCGCAAAAAGTATATTGGCTTAATTCAGTCATTATATTTTTTGCGGCTTTTTTATTTTGCTTCCTTTTAAACTTAAAGCTCTATTAACCTTCTGACGTTTTGTCATATTTTTGGCTACGGCAAACAAATTGAGGGCTTTATTGGTAATTAGTATTGATAATTAAACAACAAATATATATGGAAACAAATAAAAAAAATCAAAGATTAGATCAGTTGAATCGTTATGCAAGGAATTTGAATAACGAAGCAAAGAAAGGGAAGTTAGACCCAGTTATTGGAAGAGATGATGAAATAAGAAGGGTATTGCAAATACTTTCCCGAAGGACAAAGAATAACCCTATGCTAATAGGAGAGCCAGGAGTTGGGAAAACAGCTATTGCAGAAGGTATTGCTCAAAGAATAGAGAGAAAGGATGTTCCTGAAAACTTGAAGGATAAGGAAATCTATTCATTAGATATGGGTGCATTGATTGCAGGAGCAAAATATAAGGGAGAATTTGAAGAACGTTTGAAAGGAGTGGTGAATGATGTTATAAGCTCTGAGGGAGATGTTATTTTGTTTATTGATGAAATACACACCTTAGTTGGTGCTGGTGGTGGTGAAGGAGCAATGGATGCAGCAAACATTCTTAAACCTGCCCTTTCTCGTGGAGAATTAAGAGCCATTGGAGCAACAACCCTCAATGAGTATCAGAAGTATTTTGAAAAGGACAAGGCTCTGGCAAGACGTTTTCAAACAGTAATGATTGATGAACCAAGTGTTCAGGATACAATTTCAATACTTAGAGGATTAAAAGAAAAATACGAAATACATCACAAGGTAAGAATAAAAGATGCTGCAATAATTGCTGCTGCTGAAATGTCGGCCCGTTACATAACCTCACGTTTCTTGCCCGATAAGGCAATTGACCTTGTTGATGAAGCAGCTGCAAAGTTAAGAATGGAAATAAACTCCTCTCCCGAAGAAATTGATGAAGTAGATAGAAGACTGCGTCAATTGGAGATTGAAAGAGCAGCCATTCGTAAAGAGAAAGATAAAGAAAAAGAAGCACAGCTAACACAAGAAATTGAAGCTTTATCAAAGGAAAAAGATACCCTAACCAGCAAATGGAAAGAAGAAAAGAATTTGGTAGACGCCATTCAAGATGAAGTAAAAAAGATAGAAACCTACAAACAAGAAGCCGACTTAGCAGAAAGAAGTGGAGATTATGGAAAGGTAGCAGAACTTCGTTATGGAAAAATTAAGACAGCAGAGAAAGACTTAGAAGACTATAAAACCAAACTTCAAAACATTCAAGGAGGGATAGCACTTATTAAGGAAGAAGTAGACCAAAATGATATTGCCGATGTAGTTTCTCGATGGACAGGAATACCCGTTCAGAGAATGATGCAAAGCGAGAAAGAAAAGCTACTTTATTTGGAAGATCAATTAAAGAAAAGAGTAGTGGGGCAAGATGAAGCCATAACAGCAATTGCCAATGCCATCCGTAGAAGTCGTTCAGGACTAAGTGATGAAAAACGACCTATTGGTTCCTTTGCATTTTTAGGTTCAACAGGGGTAGGAAAAACAGAGCTAGCACGAGCATTAGCCGAATTGTTGTTTGACGATGAAAACCTAATGATAAGAATTGATATGAGTGAATATCAGGAAAGGTTTTCAGTCAGCCGTTTGATTGGAGCACCTCCAGGATATGTGGGTTATGAAGAAAGTGGTCAATTGACAGAAGCAGTCAGAATGAAACCTTATTCAATTGTACTTTTAGATGAAATTGAAAAAGCACACCCCGACGTATTCAATATCCTATTGCAAGTGTTGGAAGATGGACGACTAACCGACAATAAAGGAAGAGTAATAGATTTCAAGAATACAATAATAATAATGACTTCCAATCTCGGTTCCGAAATACTACAAGACGCATTAGAAGACAACACCACTAATTTTGAAACCACATGGAATAAAGCACAAAAAGAAGTATTGGAACTATTGAAAAAAACAATACGACCAGAGTTTCTAAACAGAATAGATGAAATTGTAGTCTTTAAACCATTGAAGATAGAAGAAGTAAGACAGATTGTAGTATTGCAATTAGAACGATTAACCACACAGCTATCTCAAAAACATATAGACATCACCTTTACACCAAAAGCCGTAGACCACCTATCCGAAAAAGGATTTGACCCACTCTTAGGAGCAAGACCAGTAAAGAGAGCAATACAAAAGCTAGTAATCAACCAACTATCTATAGAACTAATAAAAGGAACAATAAGCCAAGAAACCAAAATAGAGGTAGATGAAATAGAAGATAACTTAGTATTCAAAAGAGCCTAAACAATAACACCTAAATAACAAAAAAGCTATAATCATTTTTGGTTATAGTTTTTTTTTGTGTTGTGTGGTATATTCGAGTCGCAAATCCAGCACGATGGGAATCAAACTTATGTATGGTATGAAATTAAAGTAAACAAAGAAGATGAAACAATACCTATTTGTACATTTTAAATACAAGTAAAAAGTTATCGATGTTACCTATGTTAATCACTTTACAAAAGTCTTGCATTTTTTTATTTTTCTATCTTTTGTTTTTGGGGTAGCATAGGATTTTCATTGTTTTTCTTTTTATTCTTTAAGCATATCTTTCTTATTTATTCTTTAACCCATCTTTCTTTTATATAATATTTTAAAAATATAAAGTATAAGGTAAAAAGTAAGAGGTAAAAGGTAAAGAGGGAAGTCAGAGATATTTTTGTGATACTTTTCAAAAACAAGTAACTTAGGTAACATAGGTAATACTTTTTACTCTTTTCCCCATTTTTTTACATTAAGAAAGTACTAATAGGTTAAAATAAAACCTTGTTTCGCTAAATTAAAACGAAGAAAGAAAAAATTAAAACTTGATTTCAGTAAATTAAAACGAAGATTCAGTAAAATGAAACAAGGAATTAGAAATTCATTGCTAATTATTGAAGAAATCTTAGGAGTGAAAACAAAAGCGGCTACAAATTTTCATGATTATTCATTTGAAGGAGATAATTTATGTATTTTTGTAGATTAATTCAATTGATTTATGGAAAGTATTAAGGAAATATATAGGATTGGGAATGGTCCTTCTAGTTCACACACTATTGGGCCTAAGAATGCTGCTATTGTTTTTTTGAAAAGGACTCCAAATGCAAACTCTTATAAGGTTACTTTGTATGGTTCTTTGGCTGCAACAGGAAAGGGTCACTTAACCGACCTTGCTATTCTTAGTGTTCTTTCACAAGAGAGAGCTACCATTTTATGGGAACCTGAAACTTTTCTTCCATTTCATCCAAATGGTATGCGTTTTGTTGCTTTAAATGATAAAGGGGATGTTATTGATGAATGGATAATTTATAGTGTTGGGGGTGGAAAAATTGCTGATGAGAATACTGAATTAAAAGCTCAGGAAAATCATATTTATCCGCATAAGAATATTTCTGAAATTCTTGATTATATAGACGAAAGAGGATTAACCTTTTGGGAATATGTTGAGAGATATGAGGATAAGGATATTTGGGATTATTTAGCTAATATATGGCATACTATGAAGGAATCTGTTGAGGATGGTTTGCAAGAAGAGGGAGTGCTTCCAGGTGGATTGCATTTGAGGAGAAAAGCTATGTCCTATTATACCAAATCTAAAAGTTATAAAACCTCATTAATTGGTCGCACCTCTGTTCAAGCTTATGCATTGGCTGTTGCTGAACATAATGCTTCGGGAGGTGTTATTGTAACTGCTCCCACTTGTGGTTCTTCGGGTGTGTTGCCTGCTGTTCTTTATCATTTGAGTAAGGAGCATGGTTTTTCGGATAAACAAATTGTATGGGCATTAGCAACTGCTGGTGTGTTTGGAACTTCCATTAAGTTTAATGCTTCCATTTCTGGTGCAGAGGTTGGTTGTCAGGGAGAAATTGGTTCAGCATGCTCAATGGCAGCAGCAGCAGCTAATCAACTTTTTGGTGGAACGCCACAACAGATTGAATATGCAGCAGAAATGGGTTTGGAACATCACTTAGGATTAACTTGTGACCCTATTTATGGATTAGTGCAAGTGCCATGTATTGAGAGAAATGCTTTTGCAGCTCTTAGGGCTTTGGATGCTAATCTTTATGCTATGATGTCGGATGGGAAACATTTAATTTCTTTCGATAAGGTGGTTGAAACAATGAAGCTAACAGGAAAGGATTTACCTTCTCTTTACAAGGAAACTGCCGAAGGTGGTCTTGCCATTGTTCACAAACCTAATAAGCTATAATAATAAAAATAAGAGTTTACATATAAATAATATTTGAAAATGGTTTTCAGTAGTACACTTTTCTTATTATACTTTCTTCCCGTTTTCCTTCTAATCTATCATATTGTTCCAAAGAGTTGGAAGAATTATATTATTTTATTAGCAAGCATTATCTTTTATGCTTGGGGAGCACCTAAATTTCTTTTTGTTATTGCTGGTGCAATTATTCTTACTTTCTATTTGGTAAAAGGACTTTATGAGGCCGACTCCATAAAGAAAAAAAGAATATTCACATCACTCGCCATTTTTCTAAATCTTGGCTTACTTGCTTATTTCAAATATGCTAACTTCTTTATTGATAGCGTAAATTTTCTAATTTCTTCTTTTGGATTAAAGCCAATGAAGTGGGTTGAGATTGCTTTGCCAATTGGTATTTCTTTCTATACTTTCCACTCCATAACCTATATTATTGATGCTTATAGAAATGTTCACAAGCCATTCAGAAAACTAAGCGAATACGCAATTTATATAATGGCATTCCCTCATATGATTGCTGGACCAATTGTTCGTTTCAATACCATAGCTGACCAAATTGCATCAAGAAATGAAACCATTGATGATAAACTATTGGGTTTTTATCGTTTTGCCATTGGACTTGCCAAAAAAGTATTGATAGCAAATATAATGGCTGCACAAGCTGATGCTATATTTAATGGCGATATTCTAAATTTAAGTACTCCAAATGCTTGGTTAGGAATTATTGCATATACATTCCAAATTTATTTCGATTTCTCTGGCTATTCTGATATGGCAATTGGACTTGCTTTAATGATGGGGCTTAAATTCCCTGAAAACTTTAATCTTCCATACACTGCTAAAAGTATAACAGAGTTTTGGAGACGTTGGCATATTACTTTGGGGAGTTTTATGAAGGATTATTTATACATTCCACTTGGAGGAAATAGGGTAGGGAAGAGAAAGATGTATTTTAACCTTTGGATTGTATTTCTTATTTCTGGTTTATGGCATGGTGCATCGTGGAATTTTGTTGCTTGGGGTGCCTTTCATGGATTATTCTTAGTTTTGGATAAGATGTTTCTCTTAAAGATATTAGACAAGATGGGTGGTTTCTTTTCAAACTTTCTAACCTTTATAATTGTTATGATTGGTTGGGTTTTGTTCCGCTCCGATAGTTTGGATTTTGCATTTGCTTATATTGGTAAATTATTCTCTTTCACTGGTGGTAATCTGTTTTTACCTAATCCTGATTTTATAAGAATAATCTTAATTGCAGTTTTCTTTGCCTTTATCACTAAGTTTAAATTTGGTCAAAAGCTAAACGATTTCTTCTTCCAAAAACAACTTTACAACACAAAACAACATATTCTCCTTTCTGGATTATCTCTTATCTTACTTCTTTTATCTATATCCTTTATTATCTCTTCTGACTTCAATCCTTTTATATATTTTAGATTTTAGAGAATAGGTACATGAAAAGGTTATTGTTTATACTTTTAATAGCTCTTTTGTTTACTCCAATGATTTCCCAATACTTTGGTTACAAAAATGGTAATCTTGGAGGCTATTATGTGAAAATAGAAAAGCCTGAAATATCATTTAAAGCCTTTAATTCATTAGAATTTCAAAATATATTAGAAAAATACGGGAAACAACAAATAGCTTTTGCTGATTTATTTATAAAGTTTAGTAACCAGATTAGATACACATTTCTTAAATCATCAAGTGTAAATAATGTAATAGTAGGTAAGAAAAATTATCTTTATTACGATTATTATATTAATTCATATTTAGGAAGAGATACTGTGCCACAAGACACAATTAGTTTGGTGGTAAAAGAGTTGGCACAGGTAAGAGATTCATTAAAAGCAAAAGGAGTTGACTTAATAATAATGGTTGCTCCCGGTAAGGGAAGTTTTTATCCAGAATATTTCCCCGAATTTTATTCAAGATTAAAGCCTGAAATCACAAACTATGAAAAATACAGTAAAGAGTTTTACAAGCATAATATTGATTATTTAGACTTTAATTCATGGATGTGCTCTTTAAAAGGAAAAACAAAGTATAGATTATTTTCAAACACAAGTGTACATTGGGGACAATATGCCTGTTATTTAGCAATTGATTCACTAACAAGTTATTTAGATAAAAAATATACAATTAACCTGCCAAGATTAAAGATTTCTAATGTTAAAGAATCAACTAAGATGATGCGTTCTGATGATGATGTTGAAAAATTAATGAATGTAATGCAAAATATTCCTGACTATCCAATGCCAAATCTTGAAATTAAGGTAGATTCAACGGGTAATGATAAATTAAGGGTACTTTCAATAGGTGATAGCTATTTTTATGGGTTAAGTGATTTGGGTTTAAACAGGTCTGTGTTTTATGATAGTGAATTTTGGTTTTATTTTGATGAGGTAGATAAACCAAATAGTCAAACAGGAATAAGATACGTTGTAGAATATGATAATGTGAAAGAACAAATAGAAAAGCATGATGTCCTCCTAATTGTTATGACAGATGGAACATTATCTACTTCTCCAACATCATTTTTTAGAAAACTATATTATTTCTATTGTAAAAATCCTAAATATAATGATGGATTTAAACACTATGTAAGGAAATACACCATAGCAATTAAAAATAATAAACAATGGTTAAAAGACATAGAATTAAAAGCAAAAAAGAATGGTATTTCATTAGAAGAAGCAATAGATATTGATGCAAAATATATGGCAAGAGAATATATGAAAAAGAAGTATAAATAAATAAACCTTCGTAGTTTAATGGATAAAATTTCTGATTCCGGTTCAGAAGATGGCAGTTCGATTCTGCTCGAAGGTTCTTAGTGTTGAGGTGTTGAGATGTTGAGGTGTTGAGATAACGAATAACAACTAAACGACTAAACAACTAAACAATAAACAGAAAAAGATGAAGATAATAAAATACATATTGTTTATTGGTTTTGTGGGGATATTGTTTCTGCCATTATTGCAAAGCATTTATCCTTTCTACAATGAAATACCTCTAAGAGGGGAATTTGTTCCTGCTCCAAAATCTACATTAAGTGTTGAGAATTGGTTTAATGGGAGTTTCCAATCTGTTGAAGAGAAATATAGACCTGAACACACTGGTTTTAGACCTTTCTTTGTTAGAATTTACAATCAAATAAATTATAGTCTTTTAGCTAACTCTCCAAACAAAAATATTGTTTTGGGTAAGAATGATTATCTTTTTGATACAAAACACGTAAATGCTTATTTGGGGAAAGATTTTGTTGGAGATGAAGAAATAAGATTAAAAGTATTAAAATTAGAGAATGTTTTAGACACCCTCAAATCATTGAATAAGCAAATATTGGTTGTTTTAGCTCCTTCAAAGGTTAGATACTTTTCGGAATATATTCCAGAAAGATATTTAATTCAAAAGAAAGATAAAAGCAATTATGAGCAGTTAGCTAAACAATTATCTAAAAGTAAGGTTCAATATATTGATTTTAGTGCTTGGTTTTTGTCCCAAAAGCAGAAATCTAAATATTCACTAATGAATAAGTTTGGAATACATTGGACAAAATATGGTGAGTATGTTGCTATGGATTCATTAATCAATTATATGAGTGAAAAATATAATTGGAATCTACCAAAGGCAAGATATAGGAAGCTAACACTAACTCACACTCCACAATTTACAGATAGAGATATGATTGACCCATTAAACCTTTTATTGCAAAAAGATGATCTGCTCTTAGCTTATCCTGATGTTTATGTAGATACAACAAAAGCAGATAAAAAAAGACCTCGAATATTGGTTGTGGGTGATAGTTTTTATTGGGGTATGTATTATTGGGGTATGTGTAATGAAGTGTTTGATAGAGGAGAATTTTGGTATTATAATAGAGTTGTATATCCAGAAATTTTTGAAAATGGTAAAATTGTTCAGAGAGAGCCCATGTTTACTGATATGCATAAGATAATTGATAAGTTTGATATAATAGTATTTTTCCAGACTGAACAAAACCTTAATGATTTAGGATTTAGTTTTATTGAAAGACTTTATGCATCATTCTTATCAAATATAAATGAAGAAGATAAGGAAATTAGAGTTAAATATTATATAGAATTGATTAAGAAAGATTCAAAATGGTACGAATCAGTCAAAGAGAAAGCAAAAAAATGGGATAAACCATTAGAAGAAGCCCTAAGAATTGATGCTACCTATATGTTGGAACAACAGCAAGAGACTAAATTAAAACAAGAAATTAAAGCAATGGAAATAGGAGATCGGTAACTTGGTAAATTAGTGAAAATCTGTGAAAATCTGTGGACAAAAATAAGAGAAAAATGAAAAAATATAGTTTTTACTTTAAGGAATCAAAGCCATTTGTTAAGCTAATGATGCTTATATGCATATTCATGGTTCTTACTTCCATTGCAGGTTTTATTTTTCAAATGATTAACCTTCCAGTCCTTGCAACACAAGCCCTCTCTCAAATCATTATGTTTGGATTAGCAACCTTTCTTTGGGGAATTATGTTTGAAGGCTCATTCTATGGCTTTACGCAAACAAAGAGGAAAAATTTTAGTTATTTTCTAACTATTGGAATACTACTTCTTGTGGTTTCAATGCCTTTTATTGACGGAATTAATGTTTGGAATAATTCTTTGCATTTTGAAGGGGAGGAGATATTTAGGCAAATGGAAGAAAACGCAAGGTTGGTTATGGAAAAATTTATGCAAGATACTTCAACAAGTAGCCTAATTTTGAATATTTTAGTCCTTGCACTCACACCAGCAATTTTAGAAGAGTATTTCTTTCGAGCAGCCATGCAAACTACAATGATTAAAATGCTAAGAAGTAAGTTTTTTGGAATAATTCTAACCTCAATACTATTTAGTCTAATACATTTTCAATTCTTTTCCTTTTTGCCAAGAGTGTTTTTAGGAATTTTCTTAGGATACCTCTATGTATTTAGTAAGAATATAATAGTACCAATAATATACCACTTCATAAATAACTTGATTGTAGTGTTGGGTTACTATCTTTACAACACCAAAATAATTGAAAAGGACATAAGTCAAATAGGGTATGCTTACACTCCAACTCTTTTCTTTATATCCATTTTGCTAATTGGAGGACTATTCTTCATTATGTATCTTTTACAAAAGAAAGAAAAGATTAACGCCCAATAATTACAAATTTCTGAACTTGATTCCCAACTTTTAGAAAATACATTCCCGACTTTAAATTCTGAATTGGTATTTTATAATGATTTTTGGTGGTTTGGTAAGCTGATAACTTCGAATTAATTTCTACCTTGCCTAATTGATTAATGATTTGAAAGGCAGGATTTTCACTCCCATAGGAAGAGAAGATGAAACTAAGATTATACCTAATAGGATTTTCCAAGAGAATAAGTTTTGGTTGAGATTGAGTAGGGGAAGGAGTTATGGAAATGGGATAGAAATCATCGGTTGAGGAAGCCAAATAGGAGATAGCAAATGCTAATTCTGATACCTTTGAAAGATAATTAAAATTAATGTTTGAAATTATATCATTTGAAGTATGGTAAAATGGGTTGAAAGTATATTCATGAATAAAAATTGCTCTTCTTCCCCAAGCATAATATATCCAAGAATCAGAACCATCATTACCCTCAGGAGAGATTAAAGGAAGAAGTGAAGTATAGTTAAGTGTGGTATGCTCACAAAAATCAGTAAATATCTGCGAATTATCATAGGAAATCAATTTTATTGAATCTTCTTGAATGGAATCAGACTTATAGCCAACCATATCAAGGTTCATCATAGCCGAAATATGTTCATTATATCTATTATTAGATCGCATCATTGCAATATTACTTCCATGAAGACCCAACTCTTCTGCTGCATAAAACTCAATACGCAAAGTCTTACTGGGTTCAATATTATATTTTTGAAATAATCTTGCAATTTCCAAAATAACTGCAACCCCTGAGGCATTATCATCAGCACCAGGAGAGTTAAGAAAGTAAGTTAAACTATCAAAAGAGGCATAAGAATCGTAATGTGCCCCAACAATAAACAATGTGTCAGGATTATGTATCCCTATTTTGTCAGCCATAACATTATATTGCCAGCCTGTATTGATTATTCCTGAATTATAGGGGTACTCAAAGCTATCCATGTAGAAACTATCGAGCTTTGCATCCCAGCCATAATTAATCAACCTCTCTTTCAAGTAATTTGCAATATCTTTTCTGTTTGGATTAAAGGCATATCGAGAAGAATAGTCTTGCAAAACCTCAATATTATACCTTAATGAGTCAGGATTTATTTCATTCATATATATCCTCACCTCATTATTTAGTTGAGCCAGCCCCAAATAAGGAAATAAAGCAAATAATATTATTAACCAATACCGATACATAGATTATTTTATTTTTTGGAATTCAAAACTACAAAAAATATGAATGGTCAAGAATAAATTGCAAAACTTTTGAATAGAAATCAATCACATGAAATAATCCTTAAACTTTATTTTCTAAGTTTGAATGTTATTGGAAGAGTGAATTGTTGCCTAACTGTCTTGGTTCTTTGCTTTGCAGGATTCCACTTAGGCATAACCTTTACAACTCTAATTGCTTCCTCTCCTAAGCCAGAACCTGCATCCCTCAAAACCTTAATATTGGTTATTGAACCGTCCTTCTCAACCACAAAGGAAAGTGTTACTGTTCCTTCTGCACCGGTTTCAAGTGCTGCTCTTGGATAAACTATGGTTTGTGCTAAGAACTCTTGAAGTTTGGCATACCCTCCTGGAAATTCTGCTTCTTCCTGTACCCACACAAAAACCTTATCGTCTTCATCTTTGATAACTTCATCAGGTACTTCAATAATTATTTTCTTAGGTTCAATAACAATGTTCTTATCTCCAAGAAAATCTTTGATTGTCCATTCCTTTTTAATTTCTTTGTTGTCATCAACAACATCAAAGGTAGTAGTTGGCTCTACAATTTTTTCAGGTTCTTCCATTTGAGGCTCTTCTTGGGTGATATCAACAATATCATCAATCAAGTTTACTACTTCACGGTGGATGATAACTGATTCTTTTTGATCGTAGGAGCGATATTCGAAGGCAAGGATTGAAACGCTAATTGCTACAACTAATCCTAATTGAATAAATAAAGCTTTCTTGCTTTCAAGATCGGCTTTTGGGTTTTTCTTTGCTCTCATGACTTTTTGGTTTTAGAGGTTATGTATTATAATTATCTATTTTTCTGCAATTGTCAATTTAAGAACTATTCTTTATTTCAATCCTACAAGTTATTTTCTTAATAGATTTATTAGTCTTCTTATTTATTAGACGTAAGTTTAGCAGAAATATTTCAGTTTTTATAATAAAATTGCAAACTATGTGTTTGAAATAATGAAAAATAGTTTTAAAAGCAGGAGGATTTGAAGGGGTAAATTATAAATTTTGTTAAATGTCTTGACAAAACATTTATATATCATTACCTTTGTAAACTTTGGAAAAATCAAGCTAATTTTAATAAGAATATATATAGATTTATGAAGCTATCACAGTTTAAGTACAATTTACCAAAAGAGCTTATTGCCGAAAAGCCTGCTCAGGACAGAGATGCATCTCGTTTAATGGTAATCAATAGGAAGACCAAGAAAATCGAACACAGATTATTTCCCGATATTTTGGAGTATTTTGATGATAAGGATTTATTTGTTTTTAACGATACAAAGGTTTTCCCTGCTCGTTTATATGGGACAAAAGAAAAAACTAATGCAAGAATTGAGGTTTTCTTGCTAAGAGAAATTAATCCAGATACTCGTTTATGGGATATTTTGGTTGACCCTGCAAGAAAAATAAGAATTGGCAATAAATTATATTTTGGAGAAAATGATGATTTGGTTGCGGAAGTTATTGACAACACAACTTCAAGAGGTAGAACATTGAGGTTTCTGTTTGATGGAACTCATGAGGAGTTTAATAAGGTTTTGCATAAACTTGGCAATACTCCTATTCCTGATGATTTACTTAGGATTAGAGATGTGATACCAGAAGACAAAGAAAGATACCAAACAATTTATGCCAAAAATGAAGGGGCTGTTGTTGCTCCAACTGCTGGTTTTCATTTTAGCAAACAATTAATGAAGAGGATGGAGATTAAGGGTTGTGAGTTTGCTTATGTTACATTGCATTCTGGCTTGGGTAATTTTAGACCAATTGAGGTTGAGGATTTGACTAAGCATAAGATGGATTCGGAAGAAATGCATGTAAATCAAGAGAATGCCAATATTATTAATAAGGCTGTTGAAAGAGGAAGTAAGATTTGCTGCGTTGGGACAACAACAATGAAAGCAATGGAAACATCAACAACAATAACAAAAAAGATTGTTCCTTTTGATGGCTGGTCAAACAAATTTATCTTCCCTCCTTATGATTTTGGGGTTTCAAATTGTATGGTTACTAATTTTCATCCTCCTTTATCTTCAATGCTTATGATTTCTGCTGCTTTTGGAGGGTATGATTTGATTATGGATGCCTACAAACAAGCAGTTGCTGAAAAGTATAAATTCTTAACCTATGGTGATGCAATGCTTATCATCTAACAAAAACTATATAATTGTTGTTGCAGGAGGATTGGGTTTAAGATTAAAGAGCGATATTCCCAAACAATTCCTTCCAATTTGTGGAAAGCCAATCTTGATGAGGACTTTGGAGAGGATTAGGCAATTTAGTAATGATATAAATATTATTTTAGTTCTTCCCAAGCAACACCAGAATTATTGGCAACTCTTGTGTAGAGAATATGGTTTTGATATTAAACATAAGATAGTTGATGGTGGCAAGGAAAGATTTTATTCTGTAAAGAACGCTTTGGACACGATTGACATTAATGAAGATGCTATTGTTGGAGTTCATGATGGAGTTAGACCATTGGTTTCTTTGAGAGTTTTGGGGGAATGTTATGAAACTGCAAGAATTAAAGGAAGTGCCATTCCGGCTGTTAATCCTGTTGAATCAATACGATTTGGGAAGGAAGATATTAAAAACGATGTTAAAACAATTTCATATAATCGTGATTTGGTTTGGCTTGTTCAAACTCCTCAATGTTTTGAACTAAAAAGATTGAAGCAGGCATACAATCAGCCTTTCAATAAAAGATTTACTGATGATGCTTCCGTTGTTGAAAGCATTGGTTATAGAGTTGACTTAGTTGAAGGAAACAGAGAAAATATAAAGATTACTAACTCAATAGATATTGCTTACGCAGAATTATTATTAAATGATTTCAAAGATTAAATACTTATTCCAAAAAACTTTTGGTTGCGAGATAGAGTGGATAGAAAAGATTTCTGCACATGGTTCCCAAAGAGAGTATTTTCGTTTATACTCTCAAAAAATAACTTGTTTGGCAGCCACAAATGAAGATAAACTTGAAAATATTGCCTTTTTAGATTATTCAAATCAGCTTTCAGAAAAAGGAATCTGCGTTCCAAAAATTTATTGTCAAGACTTAGATAATAATTTATATTTTATTGAGGATTTGGGAAATACAACCCTATATGATTTGATTGAATTGGAGAAGAAAGGAGAAATATCATTTCAAGAACTAAGGAATTTATATCATAAGGTTATTGAAGAACTGCCTAAGATACAGATTTTGGCAGGTAAGGATTTTGATTATTCCAATGCTTATCCAAGAAAAGCTTTCGATAAGCAATCAATTGCATGGGATTTAAACTATTTCAAATATTATTTCCTTAAACTTTCAGGCATTGCCTATAACGAACAAGAATTAGAAACAGATTTTCAAACATTAACTAACTATCTCCTTTCAACCAATTGCAACTATTTCCTTTTTAGGGATTTCCAATCAAGGAATATTATGATTTTTAATAATGAGCCTGCTTTTATTGATTATCAAGGAGGGAGAAAAGGTGCTTTGGAATATGATTTAGCATCACTTCTCTTTGATGCAAAAGCAGATCTTAAACCAGAGTTTAGAGAAGAATTACTTGAATTATACATTAAGGAGGCAAATAAATATATAGAATTAGATGAGAATAAGTTTAGGAATTATTTCTATGCCTATGTATATATTCGCATAATGCAGGCAATGGGAGCTTATGGTTTTAGGGGTTATTTTGAGAGGAAAGAGCATTTCTTAAAAAGTATTCCTTTTGCACTAAATAATTTAAAGTATTTGGAAGAAAACATTAATCTTGATGTGAACATTCCATACCTTCATAAAATCTTTAATGAAATGACTAATTCTGAAAAATTACAAAATATAGCAAAGCAAAAACTCAAACTTACAATTAATAGCTTTTCATATAAAAGGGGATATCCACAGGACTTATCTGGAAATGGAGGAGGTTTCGTATTTGATTGTAGAGCAATACATAACCCTGGAAGATATGAGGAATATAAAAGTTTGAATGGAAGAGATAAGTTGGTTATTGAGTTTTTAGAAAAAGAAAATGATGCTCAACTATTCTTTGAGAATTCATTGGAAATGGTTTCTCAAAGCATTAAAACATACTTAGATAGGAACTTTACAAATCTTTCTGTGAGTTTTGGTTGTACAGGTGGACAACATCGTTCAGTATTTTTTGCAGAAAAGCTTGCCAAGGCACTTTCTCAAAACCCTGATATAGATATTGTTTTGAAGCATTTGGAACAAAATAAATAAAATAATAGGATTAAATCGTTTCTTATTCAACAAAATATTATAAATTTGCAAACTAATAGCATTAATAGTAATACTTAATATATTCGAAAGATATGAAATCAAGAAACATTATTTCAATTGTACTAATTGTTGGAATTTTAGCTTTAATTGTTTTATTATACAATAGCATTATGCGTCCTGTAAAGTTTGATGCAGAATACAATAAACGTTCTGCTGAGGTTATCGTAAAACTTAAAGACATTAGAGCTATTCAAGAAGCATATAAAGGAACCAATGGTAAGTTTTGTGGGGACATTGACTCATTAATTATTTTCCTCGAAACAGGTAAGGTTAATATGGTGAAGAAATATGGTGTTGTTCCAGATTCTTTAACAGAGGCACAAGCTTTGAAAGCAGGTATAATTAAGAGAGATACTGTTGAGGTAAATCCATTAGAAAAACTTTTGGAAGAAAATAAGCTAATCACAAAAGACATAAATGCTCTTAAAAACCTTAAATATATTCCATATTCAGACAATAAGATATTTGATATGAAGGCAGATATTATTGAGAGAAGTGGAGTAAAGGTTCCAACCTTTGAAGCAACAGCTGATATCTTTACCTACACAAAAGGTATGAAAGAACAAGATGTGATTAATCTTAAAGCAGAAGTTGAAAGTAAGAATCGTTATGCAGGTTGGAGAGTAGGAGATGTTACACAACCAATAACTGACGGTAACTGGGAATAATATCAATATGGATAAATTTAAATTAGTTAATTTTGCTAAGTCTGACGACAAAATCATAACTCAGGAGACTGATTTATGTATTTGTATTGAGAAAGATGGTTTCACTTTTTCATTAATAAGTAATTATGAAGTTAAGGCATTAGGAGAATTTACCACAAATCTAAATTCCGATATCACTTCTGTTATGTCAAACCTGAGAAGTTGCTTTAACTCAATTGATATTAGGCTATTTAATTTTGCTAATATTAGAATTATTATCCAAACATCCAAAAATATTTTTGTACCCTATAAACTATACGACAATACTAAAACCAAAGAATATCTTCGTTCTGTTGCTCTTATAAGTGGGAGCGAGGTTATTTTGGAAAGTATTTCTGATAGATTAGATATTGTTTCTGTCTTTACAATTCCTATGTATCTTCATTCAGGAATTAAAATACTTATGCCTAAGGCAAAATTTGTCTCTGGACAACAAGTAATGGCTGAATATGGTTTTGAGATTTCAAAACTAACTGGCAATAGTGCTGTTTTGCTAAAAAGAGATAAATCCTGCGATTTAGTTATTTATAAAGCTAATCAATTCACATATAGCAACACTTTTAATTTTTCAAATGAAAATGATTTGATTTACAATATTATTTTTGCATTTGAACAATTGGGTATTGACACAGAAGAAATAACATTTCTAATCACTGGTCAGGAATATACTTTTGAAGAGAAACAGTCACTTAGGAAGTATATAAAAAATGTATCTTATTCAAATCCAATGGAAGATGTAAGGGTTGGATATGAGTTAGACGGATTAAATCTACAAAAATATTTTCTTACATTAGTAAAATAAACTCTAATGAGAATAATTGCAGGTGAGTATAGAGGGAGGAGATTAAATCCACCCACTAATCTACCAATTAGACCAACTACCGATTTAGCAAGAGAAAGTTTATTCAATATTTTACGAAACAAGATTGATTTCGATGAGATTTCAACCTTAGATTTGTTTGCTGGAACCGGCTCAATCAGTTTTGAGTTTATTTCAAGAGGAGTCAAGCAGGCAACAGCTGTTGATAGTGACCAACGCTGTATTGACTTCATTAAAAAATCATCTAACGAATTAGAAATTGATAACCTCTTTGCACTAAGAAGCGATGCTTTTATATTCTTGGGGCGTTCTCAAATGAATTTTGATGTTGTATTTGCTGACCCTCCATATGATTTAAAACAAATAAACATTATCCCAGATTTAGTTCTTAAAAGCTTTCTTAAACCAAATGGATTGTTTATTTTGGAGCATCCGAAAGATTTTTCATTCACAAATCATAAGTGTTTCTTGGAACAGAGAAATTACGGAAAGGTTAACTTTACTTTTTTCCAGATTACTGAAAATATAAATCAATAACTCAATAGTTATTATTATTCAGAGAACTTTTCTTTAAGTACTATTTGAGTGTTTTATGGAATAAAAAAAACATCAAGCAATTAATCACATTACTTGATGTTTTCTTTTGTTTAGGTAAGAAATCTACTATTGAAGATTGAATGATACTGGTAAAACGAATTGTTGTCTAACAGCTTTTCCTCTTTGTTTTGCAGGTTTCCATTTTGGCATCTCATTAACAACTCTTTTTGCTTCCTCACCACAACCAGAACCAATATCACGTAATACCTTAATATCAGTTATTGAGCCATCTTTTTCAACAACAAAGGTTAACATTACTCTACCCCTTGTTCCTGTTTCCCTAGCTTGTTGAGGATACTTTATTGATTTGGATAAGTATTCATTTAACTTTTCAATTCCTCCTGGAAATCCAGCTTCTTCCTCAACAACAGTAAAGATTTGAGTTTCTTCTTTTAGTTCTTCTTCCTCAACTTCAATTTCTACCTTTGCAATATTAGCTGTTACGTTGGAAGTTTGTTGGAAGCTTGAAACGTTAAACTCATTTTCAATTGTTTTTGTGTCATCAACAATCTCAAACTCTGTTGTTTCTGCTTCTGGGATTTCTTCTGGTGGTGGAGGTGGTGCCTCTTCCTGAGTAGCAATAACAACTTCATCAACTACATCAACAGCTGTTCTATCAATCAAAACAGATTCTTTTCTGTCATAACTTTTATATTCAAATGCGAATATGGTTATGCTTAATGCAACCACTAATCCTATTTGAATAAATAGAGCTTTCTTTTTTTCAAGATTAGCTTTATCTGATTTTTTTAATTCCATTTCCTTAGAGTTCTATATTTTAAAACTATTTTTTTTGCTTAATTTCAAGTTGCTAAATTACTTCTTTTTTCTTATGCCTACAAATTTTTTCAGAAGTTTTATTAATATTTTATGTTAATAACTTTGGGAACTTCTTATCTATAAACGAAGTATCGTGTGTTTTATTGTTCAAAAACTTTTAATATTCAAAACTCGAACCGCCCAAAAATTCCCTCATAACTGATGTTGGAGGTATTGATTTATCATCAATTGTTCTGAAATTTGCAAGAAAACGAAGCAAGCGTTTTGCCTCTGAATAACAAACTTCACTTTCTGGAACTTCTCCCAAAAGAGGTTTTGCATAGTTTTTTAAAACTCCAAGTTCGTAGAGAAGGGATGAATTAAAAATATTGTCTGCATTCTCTTGATATGGGAAAATATGTTTTTCTTCACCTTCCTTAACACTCTGCCACCTGTTTAGAGTATCTGTTGCGGAATACCCCCTATAACTAAAATCTCTTACAATTCTTCTAATTAGGCGATTATCACTTGTGCTTATGAGATTATGTTCATCAACCGAAATTTGAGTAAGAGCAGAGATAAAGACATTGTATTTTTGACTCTTATCGATGTTTGCAGTAAGCTTAGGGTTGAGTCCGTGAATACCTTCAACAATAAAAATAGCATTCTGATTTGCTTTAATTTTTCTTCCATCAAATATCTTTTTACCTGTGATAAAATCAAATCGAGGAATGCTAACTTCTTCTCCATTGAGCATTTGCATAATTTGATTGTTGAAAAGTTCAATATCCAATGCATCAATACTTTCAAAGTCATAATTACCATTCTCGTCTTTTGGAGTAAATTCTCTATCTAAGAAATAATCGTCAAGCGAGAGTTGGATTGGATGAAACCCCAAAACAGAAAGTTGTGTGGCTATCCTTCGGCAACTGGTTGTCTTACCAGAAGAAGATGGTCCAGAAAGGAGTACAATCTTAACAGAATCTTTCCTCTTGTAAATTTCATCAGCAATCTGGGAGTATTTTTTCTCATGCAAGGCTTCCGAAACCTGAATGAGTTTAATATGTTCTTTGTTATCAACAACCTTATTCAAATCACTAATATATGGTGTTCCCAGAATATTTACCCAATCCTTATGTTCTTGAAAAACTGAAAAAATTTTCTCTTGTTTATTTCTGCTTTTCAACAATTGATTTGGGTCTTTCTTGTCTGGCATAACCAAAAGTAGACCTCCATTAAAATGAACCAAATCAAAAACATTTAGAAGAGAAGTTGAGCGAACAAGTGGATAATAGAAATGGTTTACTGTGCCATCAAGATAATCAACATCAACATAAAGCTTATGTGTAGCCTTCATCAAATTAGCCTTATTTTCAAGCCCAACCTTTTTAAATATTTCCATTGCCTCAATTCCAGGCATATTCTTGGTTATAAAAGGATAATCATTTTTAATGATTTCTTGCATTTTCTCTTTTATCTGAACAACAATATCCTTGTTTAGTTCTGTGCCTAAATTTTTAATCTCTGCATAGTAACCATTGGACATTGAATGAAAAATTATGGGTTCAGATTTTGGATACAATTCCTTAGTTGCCTTATAGAAAACAAACATAAGGCTCATGGCATACATTCTTCTCCCATTGGGATTAATTATATCAAAAAACTCAACCGTCTTAGGCATATAAACCTTATAGTTCAAGTTCCTTACCTTGTTATTAACATAGGCACCCAACATTTGGTGTTCTGAATCAATACCTGCAAACTTAATCACTTCACTAAGGGTTGAGCCAAAAGGAACTAAAATCTTTGAATTAGTGTTCCTGCATATAATTTCAATCATTTCAGACATATATCTTGTTTTTCTTTTTTGTTAGCATAATAACGTTTATCCTTGACCTCAGGGTATATTTCCACTCCAATTAATTTTCTAATTACAACCGAAGCACACATACAACCAAAGATAGGGGGCATATAGGAAATTGTTCCAACAGCCGATTTTTTATTTGTTCCTTCTTCAAGTTTGACAACCTCAGGACTTACCTCTTCGGGAGAATAGACAACGGCAAATCCTTCATAATAACCAAATTTGTGGATTTTCTTTCTGACCTTTGAAGCCAAAGGACAATTGTAGGATTGAGAAATATCATCAATTCTGATTTGTGTAGGGTCCAATTTTCCACCACTTCCCATTGAAGAAACAATAGGAATATTAAGATTAAGACAATGAAGAATTAAGAATATTTTTGGAGAAAGAGTATCGATAGCGTCAACAACAAAATCATATTTGTCTTGTTTCAATATCTCAATCATTCTCTCATCCCTAATATACTCATCAATAACATTTAACTTAATTTCAGGATTAATATCCCATAATCTCTTCGATAAAGTCTCAGCTTTCTTGTTCCCAATGGTTGAGGAAAGAGCAATAAGTTGTCTATTAAGATTTGAGGGATTAATCGTGTCACCATCAATAATAGTTAATTTACCAACCCCAGCCCTGCATAGCATTTCGGCAGCATAAGCTCCAACTCCTCCCAACCCAACAATCAAAATATTAGCCTTTTTTAGACTATCCAAGCCCTCCTTACCCAACATTAATTCTGTCCTCGAATACATCAATCAATAAAGTTTATTTGTGCAAAGATAAAAAAGATTTATTTAATGGTGGAATAA
>ENA-UOOH01001404-UOOH01001404.1-fermentation-metagenome-genome-assembly--contig:-NODE-1404-length-23647-cov-22.785732_pt1 | contig 23647 bp, 20 predicted proteins | sample MGYA00245778_ERZ724025 | MGnify/ENA primary metagenome ERZ724025 (study PRJEB28704, sample SAMN03018313) | fermentation metagenome | biome: anthropogenic terrestrial biome; feature: soil... | reverse complement strand
GGCTGATACGCCCATGAGAAAATCGTGCCGTCGAGATACTGCCCGGAAATGAGCAGGCGGTTCGGCTGGAACGGGTCATAAGAAACGCGGTACAGAAATTCGACGCCGTTCAGCGTCAAAGTGACCGTCCGCCCCGGCTCGACAATCGTAATCGGGCCGCGCCGTCCGGCATGGACCACATGGTCTTTGCGGACAAATCCCACATCGGCGAACTGCTGCGCCATCGATTCGGCGTTGATTCCGTACATCCGGTAGAGCCGGAATCGGCGATCCCCTTGCCAGCCTCCGGCGATAAAGGAAATCTTCCAGACACCGTCCTCAAATTCAGCGGTCGGGCCGCATTCGGTCGCGTCCGCCGGAAGCCCGGTTTTCAGTCGTTTCCATTTTTGCCCGGTGAAGTGATACAGTTTCCACAAGCTCAGGCGTCCACGATTCCGGCATATCTGTTGGCATGGGAACCTTGCGCCGTTCGAAAGTATTCCGGATAGCCAAACGCAAGATCGCATAGTCGTGATCGAACAGTTCCGAGAGAAGCCAAAGGTCGTAAAAGTCTTTCAACCGGCTGTTGATGATTCCGCGCGTCACCATCACTTCAGATTTTTCCGCAATGGTGGTCGCCATTGGATAGGCTTTCAATTTGGGAACGGGACCATTCAAGAGAACGGGAAAATCGGTCAATTCCGGCGGAGGCGTGATTGCATCGCCAACTCCGATATCGAATTGTAACCGGATTCTTGCGTTGCCGAGATATCCGGTCAAAATAATTCGAGTGCCGCCATATTCGGTTTCCTCGCGGATGGAGCTGATTTCTATGGAATTTCCATCGTACCGCATCCCATCGTTTGGGCTGGCATCGGATTCCGCAGCGTCCTTGAAAATGGTTCGTAGATGTTCTGGATCGGCATCACCGAAGCAAATCATATCCGAGTCAATGGTCGGACGGGAATTGTTTCCTTTTTGCCAAATGACAAAAAGATTGCCGCCCTTCAAAACAAATTGGTTAGCAGCCGGAGAGATGCTTAACCGATAAAGAAATCGTTCTGTTCCATACCGGATCAGCAGATGCATGAAGTTCCATTTCTTTTCATCGGCAATGTTCTTCAATTTTGCGTATGCGGAAGCGGAGAAATTGGTCGGATTGGGATTGCTCATTGAAGAAGCCCTTCCATATAAGGTGACATGATTTTGAGGACGCGGCAGACTTTCGCGGCGGCAATCAGTTCAGGCATGGTAAAACGCTTCTGGCGGTATCCTTCACGAAGGGCTTCCAGTGCAACATCCGTGCCGATTTTATTACGGAATTTAAAACAGTCCGCAACTGTTTTTGCCGCTGAATAGACTTTTACTTTCATGCCGTAAAGTTCGCGTTCTTCTATTCCGGCATGATATGCCTGTTCGGTAAGGCGGATGCAGGTCAGCGGATATATTTCAAGTTTCGGAATGCGTGCACCTTGCGGAATGGCAATCCACAGGGACGTCGGCAGTTGCGTTGTAAACTCATGAACTTGCAGAGCGGACAGAAGGCAGACGACGAATTCCGATTTTTTCTTCAGCAGTTGCTCCACATCCGGATACGGATTGCTTTCCGTTTCAATTGGTGCATAGACGCCTTGGCAAAGACGCTGAATCTTTCCAATTCGGCAGTAGTATGCAAGAGCGGACGCAGGAATGCCATTTTCCTTTGCATCCGCAACAGAAAATGACTGTCTTCGGGCGATCAGCTCTTGTATTTGTTCTCCATAAGAACGCATAAGATATTCTCCATTCTAATTTACGTCATTAAATATAACTCATTAATGACGTTTTTTCAAATCAAACACCATAGAAAGGGCAAAAATGCAAATCATCAACATGAAAGTCTCGGAGATTCACCCCTACGAGAAAAATCCGCGCTTCAACGATGGCGCGGTGGATGCGGTTGCGGCCAGCATCAAGGAATTCGGATTCAAAAATCCGATCATCGTCGACAAGGACAATGTCATCATTGCCGGCCACACCCGGATGCTTGCCGCCAAGAAACTGGGACTGGAAGAAGTCCCGGTGGTGGTTGCGTCCGACCTCACGCCGGAACAGGTTCAGGCGTTCCGCATTGCGGACAACAAGACCGGTGAAATTGCTGAATGGAACTATGACCTGCTGCCGCTGGAGATCAAGGAATTGCAGGAGGCCAATTTTGATCTGTCGCTTCTGGGCTTTGACACAGAGGAACTGGATCGTCTGCTCAACGGCAACGCGGATGACACCGTCGCCGATGGCGAAACCGAGCCGGACGCTGTCCCGGATGTGCCGGAAGAGGCGGCCAGCAAACGCGGCGAAGTCTACCGCCTTGGCGACCATCTCCTCATGTGCGGTGATTCAACGAATGCCGACGACACTGCCAAACTGATGGGCGAAGACAAAGCCGATCTGTATCTCGTCGACCCTCCGTATAATGTGGCGCTGACTGGATCGAACGGCCTCACGATTCAGAACGACAATATGTCGGACGGGCAGTTCCGGGAGTTTCTGAGCGGCGCATTTCAATGCGCGTCATCGTTTTTGGAACAGGGAGCGGCGTTCTACATTTTCCATTCCGATTCGGAGTCGGTCAATTTCCGGCTGGCTGCGAATGCCAATGAGCTGGAAGTCCATGAGACACTCTATTGGATTAAGAATAGTTTTGTCCTCGGCAGATTTGATTATCATTATGCCAGCGAGTCGATCCTTTATGGCTGGAAACCCGGAGCGGCACACCATTGGTATTCCGACCGCTGCCAGACGAACTTGCTGAATTTTGACAAGCCCAAATGCAATGACGTGCATCCGTCCATGAAGCCAGTGGAAATGCTGGTCTACCTCGTGAAGAATTCCTCCTCGCGCGGTCAGACGGTACTGGACAATTTCGGCGGTTCGGGAAGCACTTTGATTGCCTGTGAGCAGACCGGACGTAAGTGCCGCATGATGGAACTAGATGAAACATATTGCGATGTGATCCGCCGCCGCTGGGCGGAATTCGTTCACGGAGAAGGTTGCGACTGGGAGAAACTCACGCCGATTTTGGAAACGGAGGCGACCGCCGAAGCATAATCGTTTTCGCAACCGCCGGACGGCACGGTGCTGTCCGGCGCTTACAACCCATATATAATAGGAATAGAAAAGTATGGACGAAATCGTGAAATTGTATCAAGACCATCCCGTTCGCATCATTGAGCGTGATGGCGATCCATGGTTCGTCGCAAAAGACGTTTGCGACATTCTGGAAATTTGCAACAGCCGACGCAGCACAAGTCTGTTGGATGAGGATGAAAGGGGTGTTCATACTGTGAACACCCCCTCCGGCAAACAGGAAATGACGGTTGTCAGTGAGGCTGGACTCTATTCGCTTATCCTCAAAAGTCGTAAACCGGAAGCCAAAGCGTTTCGCCGATGGGTGACACATGAAGTCCTTCCGGCTATCCGCAAGACGGGCGCATATGTTGTTCCCAACCGGGCGATGGAAGCTATGGGAAAGATACTGCTCGCGGTCAAAGAACAGTATCAAATGCTGGTAGAGGGAAACGCCGTTCTCCGCCAACAGATGGAATATCTCATGCAGTTTGCGCCGAAAACACAGTATGGAGCGAAAGCGCCGAACGGGAAACGCCGCACCACCATCCGGCGCGGCGCTAACGTTGCCGGAAACGGACGCCTTATTGAACGGCGTAATCCCGATGAGGTCGGATATCAGATGGATCTCTTTGGAGAATACCTGCCGCAGGCGATTTTTGCGGACACGGCTCATTTCTCCAGAACATTTAAAAGACATTTCGGACTCTCTCCATCAGAATATCGATGATCAAATGATTTGCACCGGATACATATTTTTCAGATAAAGACAAAACCGGTACTTGACTTATTTCGCATCGGCTGTATAATTATCATTAGATAAATAATAAAATAATAAAACTCATTCAACCAAATAGATAATTATCATGGATAAATATTCAAGAAGTGTCATATATCATCTTTATTCCCATAGCGAGCAGACGCGGAGTCAAATCAACAGCGCCTTGAAAATGCGGTTGAATTCCCTGGTCGAAGTTTGCGACTGCCTGGAGAATGACGGCCTGGTGGTTCCTTCCGAGCCGGGCCGGAAACGGAATGTTTTATTGAATTTGAACCCCGCCAAATTCGGAATGATTGGAATCGATCATCAGGTTGAGCGTGTACGACTGCTGATGTTGAACGGGCTGGGTGAAAAAGTGTGCGTTGATGAATCGCCGCTGCCGTGCGAAAAAGGACAGGAACGGCTGCGGCGTCTGATGGAGCTGACAGCGGATTTTCGCGATAAACACAGAAATATCGAGGTAACCGGAATCGGAATGGCAGATGTCGGGCTCATCGATCGGGAGCATGGAATCGGAGTATTTTCCGCACATGTGGAGGACTGGCGCGACCTGCCGCTCGAAGAACGGTTCCGCAAGGAATTTCAGGTCCACTTTTCCTTGGTCAACCGTATCGACGCCGGCTGCTTTGCCGACTTGTCCGGCCGAAGCGATGAGGACCGGCTGCAGGTCTGGTGCGGAGACGGGATTGGCATGTCGGTTTTGCACAAGGGCGAATTTGCCGGCCGCAGCATTCCTTATGCCGGAGAACTCGGGCATACCATTATGGAGCGTGGCGGCAAGCTATGCCGCTGCGGCAACCGCGGTTGCCTGGAAACCGTGGCGGGAGCTTCCGCCATCACCGCCAAGGCGGCAAAGCTGACCGGACTGCCGGAAATAACCTTGCCGGAGATCATCGCCAGGGCGGCGGACGGCAGCCGCATCTGTGAAACAGTTTTGAGGGAGGCGGGCGAAACGGTCGGAGTGGCTTTGGCCAATGCGGTGGTGCTGATTGGTATTTTCCGGATCGGAGCGCAAGGGCCATTGCCGGATCAAGCGCCGGCTTTCCGCGAAGGGCTGGAACAGGAATTGAGCAAAAATCTATTTTCGCCACTGAACCGGAATATCAAACTTGAATTCAGTCGCCAGCGGCCGGACGACACCGCTCTCGGAGCGGCATTGTTCGCGCGGCATGATTATTTCGAGGACCTGAAAAACAATATCACAGGAGATTTATGAACGACTATACGGATTGCCGGGAATTGGCAAAAAAGGTACGCGGCCACTGCCTGCGCATGGTTCACCGCGGCCAGAGCGGGCATATCGGCAGTATGCTTTCCATGGCCGATATTTTGGCCGTGCTTTACAACCGTGTATTGAAGGCAGACCCGCGGCATCCGAAAATGCAGGACCGCGACCGCCTTATCCTGAGCAAAGGCCACGGCGGCGCGGCGTTGTACGCGACCATGGCCGAAAAGGGATTCTTTCCGGCGGATTGGCTGAACACCTATTACTTGAACGACGGCAAACTGGGCGGGCATATTTCGCATCATATCCCCGGGGTGGAGTTTTCGACCGGTTCGCTGGGGCACGGTATGCCGGTAGCCTGCGGCATGGCGATGGCGGCCAAAAACGTCGGGGCCAGGCACCGGATTTTCTGTCTGGTCAGTGATGGCGACTGCAATGCCGGAAGCACCTGGGAAGCGATCATGCTGGCCGGGCAGCACGGCTGGGACAATCTGATTATGATCGTGGACTATAACCGCCTGCAGGCGCTGGGCAAATCCGAAGACGTCATAGACCTGGCGCCGTTCGACCAGAAGCTTGAACTGTTCGGCTGGGCGGTACGGGTGGCGGACGGGCATGACTTCGACGCGATCGAACAGGCTTTGAACAATTTACCGGCAGTGCCGGGCAAGCCGACCGCCATCATTTTCAACACGGTCAAAGGACGCGGGGTCAGCTATATGGAAAACGAATACAAATGGCATTACGGCGGCCTGACCGATACCCTGCTGGAACAGGCTCTGGCTGAACTGGAGGCGGCAATATGAGAAAAGCATTTAATCAGGAATTATTGAAAATAGCCGAAAAAGATCCCCGCGTTTATATGGTGCTGGCGGATATCGGCTATGGTGAGATCGAAGGGTTCGCCAATGCATTTCCCGAACGCTTCATCAACTGCGGGGTGGCGGAGCAGAACATGACCGGGGTAGCCTGCGGCATCGCCATGGAGGGCAATATCGCCATCACTTATTCGATCGCCAATTTCCCGACTCTGCGCTGCCTGGAACAGATCCGCAACGACGTCTGTTATCACAATGCCAACGTCAAAATCATCATCATCGGCGGCGGCATGGCTTACGGGCCGCTCGGCATTTCGCATCACTCCACCGAAGATCTGGCGATCATGCGGGCGCTGCCGAACATGGTGGTCCTGGCCCCCTGCGACTTGCACGAAGCGCGCTCCGCGACTCATGCCATGATGTTATACACAGGTCCGGTTTATTACCGTTGTGGCTATAAAAATGAGAAAGATGTGCATCCGGGCCCGGTGAAATTCGAGATCGGCAAAGCGATCACCGTCCGCGACGGCAAAGATGCTGCGATCATCTTTTGCGGCACAGTGGGATATGAAGCAAAGCTGGCTGCGGAACAGCTGGCCGAATCCGGTATCAATTGCCGTTTGATCAGCATGCACACGATCAAACCCATCGACCGCGAAGCCATCTGCCGGGCCGCCCGGGAAACCGGAGCCATCATCACCGTGGAGGAACACAATATCTGCGGCGGGCTCGGCAGCGCGGCGGCGGAGGCGCTGATGGATGAAGGATTGGGCAATATCAAATTCAAACGGCTCGCCCTGCCCGACGTCAATGTCACCGCCATCGGCGATCAGGACTGGCTGCGGACTTATTATAAGCTCGACGCACCCGGCATTGCCGAAGCAGTAAAAGGGGTTCTGAAATGAAACTGTTTTTTGTCACAGCGGCGGCATCCGTCCTGTTATTGGGGGGATGCGCGCAAAACCCGTACCCGCCCCTCCCGGAGATGGCTGCCGCCTATACTGCCGATCCGGTATTGATGGACGGCAAGCTTGACGAAAAAGCATGGAAACAGGCCACGGTATATGAGCTGGCCACCGCCCGGGAAGCCTGGAACAACCGGCACCCGGAGCTCCGAGCCGTTTACGGAGCCAAACCCGTCTCGCCCGGTAAAGTCCGGTTACTGTGGGACAAAGAATATCTGTATGTGGGCGCGGAGTTTCAGGACGACGATATCGTGGCCGAAGGCACCAAAGATCAACAGATGCACTGCAACCTTGGCGATGTGCTGGAGGTTTTCCTGAAACCGGCCGGGGCAAACCATTATTGGGAGATCCATATCAGCCCGGCGAATTATCAGATCGTACTTTTTTATCCGGGCCGCGGGCATCATCTGCTGCCAAGCGTGATACCGGAGAAAAAACCGCTGAACGTCAAAAGTGCCATCACGCTGGACGGCACCCTGAACCGTTCCGCCGACTTCGACCGCGCCTGGGCTGCGGAGGTGGCAATACCACTTTCCGAACTGGGTCTGAAAGGAGTTCCGCTGGATGGCAAAAACGATTGGGAAATATTGATCGGACGCTATAACTATTCGTGTCACCAGAAAGTAAAAGAACTGTCGTCATTTCCTGAGTTGCGTTTTTTTGACTTTCACTCACATGAAGAATACGCGCCACTGAAATTAAAGGAATAAAATATGAACCGTTTACAGGGAAAAGTCGCCTTGATCACCGGCGGGGGCGGAGGAATAGGGGCCGCCGCCGCCCGGAAATTCGCGGCGGAAGGCGCGATCGTGATCCTGGCGGAAATCGATGTTGAAAACGCCGGGGGAGTCATAGCGGAAATCATAGCCGCCGGCGGCGCGGCGGAGTGCATTCAGTGCGATGTATCGAAAAGCGCCGACGTACAGAATGTCATGGCGCAAATCGAACGCCGTTACGGCAGGCTCGATGTTCTCTATAATAACGCGTCCGTGTACCTGCCGGGGCGCGACGGCAAAATCACTGAAATTTCCGAGGATGATTGGGAGATGATCATCGGCATCAATCTGCGCAGCGTCTATCTGTTCTGCCGCTATGGCATCCCGCTGATGCAGCAAAGCGGCGGCGGCAGTATCATCAATACCGCTTCCAGTGCCGGTGTGATCGGCATTCCCGGCTGCGACGCCTATACCGCCACCAAGGGGGCTACCGTGCAGCTGACCAAATCGCTGGCGGTGGAATATGGCCCGTATGGAATTCGCACCAACTGTATCGCGCCGGCGGCGATCATGACGCCGATGATGCGCAAGAGCAATCCGTCCGATTCAAGTTTCGACGAGGAACGTTTCCTGAAACTGCGGACTCCGCTGCGCCGCTACGGGACATCGGAGGAAATCGCCAAGATCGCCCTGTTTCTGGCGTCTGACGAATCATCATACCTGAACGGAAGCATCATCTCCGCCGACGGCGGCATCACCATCAACGGAGATCTCTCGAAGGTCTGAAACAACAAAAGCAACGGAGGAAATTTATTAATGAAAAAGAGCGCATTGTTTTTAGCCCTGACCCTGTTGCTGCCATCGATATTCGTGGCGGCGGAATACCGCGTGGACTGCAAAGTTACTACGCCCGATACCCGCAATGTGATGCTGTGTGACGGGGAACGCTTTTATCCGGTCGCCGCCGACGGTTCCTGTAAACTTGAAGTATCAACCGGATGTGAACCGTTCGTTTATCTGCGTTTTCCCCATGACCTGCGGGCGGACGGCAATACGTCCATCGCGTTGAAGCCCGGGGACAACCAGATCGCCTTCACCTTGGAAAAACGTTCGAGTGTTCCCGAAAAATTCACCTTCATTCATGGAAGCGACATTCAATACGATTTCCTGACCAAAGGGGCGGAACTGGCCAATGACATGGCGGAAATACGTGACGTGATCAAGGAATACAATTGCGCGTTCATTACTTTCCCCGGCGATATGACCGAATTCGGAGAAACGCCGCAACTGGAAAAACTCAAGTTGGAAATGGACCGGGCCGGTTTCCCCCGTCATGTGATCTGGGGCGGGCACGACGGCCTGAAATCCAAGCCGAAACTGAAAAATTTCACGGAATGCTTCGGCGCGCCGTATTACTCCTGGAATTACGGCGGCATCCACTTCATGGCTCCCCTGTCGGAGTTCCGCCTGGTTATCCCGGAGGAACGCGACCGCCAGTTCAAATGGATCGAAAACAATCTCAAGCTCCTGCCGCCGGACACTCCGGTCATGGTGGTGACGCACGATCCGCCCTATCTGGCTGAATTCATCGAAAAACACATCCGCAGGAACAAATTGCGCCTGCTCGGTTATCTGGGTGCGCATTACCACTACGACAATATTTTTCATTCCGGCGGCATTCTTTCGATCTACAACAATCCGCTCCGTTTCCACGATGCCGGAACCTTCACCAAGAAATTGCGCCTGATCGAATGCTCCGCCAAGGACGGCATCCTCTCCACCCGTTCCCGTTACCTCAATCAGCGCCAAAGGGTTCACGCGTTCCAAAGCGGCGATCGGAATCTGGCCGCCTTTGTCTATGATACGGTTTATGATCCGCAACAGGTGATTTGCGTAGATGCCAAAGGCGTCAAAACCGAACTGAAGCGCTCCGGCGATTTCATCTGGACGGCGGGAATACCGGCGGCAACTCCTCCTCTGAAATTCGAAGCCAAAGCCGGAACAAACGGCTGGTCGAAAACCATCACCCCGGCCCAGGCGCCTGAATTGCTCTGGACCCATGTCACCGGCAATACCTTTTTTCACTATCCCAAACCGTCGGTCCACGGCGATAAATTGTTCATCGGTCTCAGTGCGGACAATCTGGACAGCGTTTCCGGAGGCGTGCTCTGCCTTGACCGGCTGACCGGCAAACAGCTCTGGCGCACCTTGTCCGGCACCAATGTCGCCGGCGGGGCAGTCTCCGACGGAACTTCCGTTTATGCCCTGACCAACGACGGCGAACTGCTGGTCTTGGATGCCCGAGACGGCAAGCTTCTCCGGCGGCATTTTCTCCCCGGCGTGGAAACAGCGCCACCTTCCTCATGGAGACAGGCTCAGGCGCCGATGCTCTTGGCCGACGGCAAATTGCTGATTCATTATTTCTATAATGGTGGCGGATACCTGCACTGTATTGACCCGTCAAACGGAAAGTCCATTTGGAAAAAGCCCGCGTCCTTCGGACCCGGAAACGTGGCGCACGGGTTCACCGCGGCCAATGGTAAAATCTATTTTTCCGGCACCGGCTGTTATGGTGCATTGAACCAGAATGACGGTTTCGACGCCTGGCGTACGAATGAAAACGTCAAATCCAGCGCCGCAACTCCTTTGGTGACCGATGACGCCGTTTACTATTATCTGCGCGCTTCCGTGCGCAAAGTCGATCCGGCCACAGGAAAAATCATTTGGAAACAGAGCGTTCCCGGTAGCGTCAATTCCATCGGAGGGCTCACCCTGGCCGATAGCAAACTGATCGCGTTCTCCTCCAACGCCATTGTCGGACTCGATGCGGAAACAGGAAAAAACCTGTACCGGGTCAATCTCCAGCCGCTCCCGCCAGCCGCCGGGATTAAATTCCAGTTTCTCGCTAATACCGCCGCTCCTGTCACAGTCAATGGACACGTAATCGCCGCCGCGGATAACGGCGGTATTTACCGGATTGATCCGGCGACCGGAAGCCCCGCCGAAATCATTTCTTCCGGGAGCGCGTTTAAAGGCTCCCCGGCGACCGTGGAAGACATGGTTTATTTCGTCAGTTTCGAAGGTATCGTCTACGCATTGCAACTGAAATGAATAAGGAGGTAACAAAATGCCGAGACATCGATTTACTTTGATTGAACTCCTGGTGGTGATTTCAATCATCGCCATCCTCGCCGCCATGCTGCTGCCCGCGCTGAACAAAGCGAGGATGAGCGCCTGGGCCTCTTCCTGCATCAATAATCAAAAGCAATTGGGCCTGGCTATGGCCGGTTATGTCGGCGAACAAGGCGGATATTTCCCCTATGCCGACTACGGCGATATCGGCGGGCTTGGCTCAAGCGTCCGGATCACCTGGGCGTATTCCCTCAGCTCCGGCGGCTATCTGCAAAACAATAAATCATTGTTCTGTGACGCTGCCGCGGGGGGATTCACTTCTGCCACCGGCCAGGAGCGCTCTATCAAAAGCGGTCCGAACACTTGCATTAAATACCCGGAATCCTCCCTGGAGTATTACCGCTTCATCAATTACGGCATCAATTATAGATATCTGGCAAGCAACCAGGCTCTCTGGGGAGGCACGGACCCCAGCGCACTGCTGACGCAGAAAATCGAACGGGTAGTAAATCCATCCGGCAAAGTAATGACCGCGGACGCCTGGAACAAGTCCGGCGGCTATGGCCGTTATATCATCAGCCCGAGTCTCCCCAGCGAAGCAAGCAACGGCATGAACGACTGCCATGACAACGGAACGAACATTCTCTGGGTCGACGGCCATGTATCGTACTGGAAGATGGCCCGGCTGACGATTCAGAGCGGAACCAGCGACAATATGACAAAATATTTCAACGTATTGAAAAATTAAGGAGTTATCAAATGAAAATAAAACACTTTACCTTGATCGAATTGATTCTACTGGTTGCCGCCGTCGCGGTTTTAATGCTGTTGCTGCTTCGGGGCATGGCCAAATTGTCAGCTTGTGCCGCCGATACGGCCTGCCGGAATAATCAACAGCAGATTTTCGCGGCTCTGACAGCTTACTCTCAATCTTACGAAAACCACGCGCCCTATGTCGATTATGAACTTGGCGCCGGCGGCGGAAGCTCAACCCGTATTACCTGGGGATCTGCTTTGAACCATGGAGAATTCATCAAAGACAATGCCGTTTATTTCTGCCCGGCCGCCGCATCCAGTTTTACGGGAGCGATCGGCCTGAGCCGGTCACGAGCCGACGGCGCGGAAAACTGTATCGTGAAACCGGCAAGCAATCTCGAGCGCTACCGTTTCATCAATTACGGGATCAATTATGAGTATATCGCCGGCAATTATGGCTCCTGGCATTCGAAAGATCAGCGGGAATTGGTCACAGCCAAACTCACGGACATCAAAAATCCGGCCGGAAAAATCATGCTGGCAGACGCCTGGAACGGAAACCGGGAAAATGGCTACGGCCGCCACCTGATCAGCGGCAATATTGAATCCAACCGTTCCAACCGGATCAATCCCTGTCACGAAGAAAGCGCGATCGTCCTCTGGAGCGATGGCCATATCACTCCGGTGGCGGACCCGGTGGGAACCATTCAAAAGGGCGATATCGCCACCATCCGGCGTTACTTCAATGTCACCCGCGAGGAATAAAACCGTGAAAAAACTGCCGTTATTGTTTTTACTGTCCGTGCTCTTGTCCCCGCTGGCCGGGAACAATGTTCAATACAAACGCAAACTGCCCCGGACCATGATTTATTCCCGGGCGCAGTTCCATTATAATCCTGTATTGAATTATGCCGGCAGGTGGGTTGACCGCCCTCTCCTGGTCGACCCCGAGCTCAACGATCCCCGTCCGGAGGGCTCGACCTCTGTCGCTGCGCTGAAGGCCATGGCGGAAAACACTCTGCTCTACGGCCTGGACGGACTGGCGAGCCTGTATGGCAACGGCACCCCGCGCCTGATTGCCCAATTGGAACAGGCTAATTCACCCGGTTTCACCCTGCTGCCGGAAATTCATATGGGGCCCGCCGACAAAGTCGATTCACCGGAAGCGCTCGCCAAAGCGCGCCGGACCGCCGATCCTGTCTTCCTGGCCGCGCTCAAGAGCGCCGTTACACTGAAAACCAATCAAAAGACCGTCATTTCCAGTTACAACGCGGATGACCGCCCGCCCGAATTCTGGAAAACCCTGCTGAATGATTACCGCCGTACAGAAGGCGATCATTTTATCTTTCTACCCCTCCTGGAAAGGCCCTGCGGCCGTCCCTGGTACCGCTGGCAGGACGATCACGAAAACCAACGGCTCACCTCCCCCAAACTCGAAGAATTGAAAGAATACCTCCGCGCCTATCTCCGCGCAACGGACGGTATCTACCTGGCCTGCGCGCCAGTCCGTTCCAACGCGGACCGCCATACCGATATTGCTTTTTTCAAGTTCATGATTCAAACCGCCACGGCGGTATTGTGCGAACCGGAATTCAAAGATAAATACTTCGCCATCGCCGTCCGGATCGGACATGAAAATGCCAGCCGGGTCGGTTACATCCGGGGCAGTTACGGTACCTGGACTTACCGCGAAACCATGGCCGCCGCGCTCGCCGCGCAACCGGACGTGATCGTGATCCCCGAATGGGACGAACAGAATGAAAATACCAGTTTGCGCCCGACCGTTTACAATCTCTCCTCCTTTACCCGGATTACCCGGGCATTTCGCGGCCTCTCCCCGGAACTTCCGGGTGACGACAAAAACATTCCGAACCTGATTGTCAGTTACCGGAAAGTGATCGCCCTGGGGGAAAAAACGGAATTCGAACTGCTTGGCCTGCCGGACTCCGGCGGCCCCTCCGAGGCGCGCTTTCTGTTGCGTTCACCGGATGGCCTGGAGATTTTTCAGAGTCCCATGTTCTCATTTTCCGGAAAAAATATGGAAGAACAGCGTTTCTCCATTCCCACGGAATCCTGGGCCAAACTGCCGTTCGTACTGCCGGAACTGGAAGTGCGCCGTAAAGGAAAAAGCACTCTCTACCGGGATGGGCTGCAATATGTGAAGATCGAACCGGTTGCAAATTGCGACTATCAATATGTCAAACAGCCGTTGCGCGACATCATCGCCGCACCATCGTGGAAAATCGACAAAACAGCTGACCGCATCAAGGTATCATTCGATGCCAAAGAGCTCATCGCCTATGCGGAAATTCTCGACGACAATATGCCGGTTTACACCGCCACACGAGACGGAAAACCTTATTGGATGGACAGCGAAAAAGAGCGGATATTCTGTGTTCATTTCCAGAATCTCGGTGCTTTTTCCCATAACCTCGAAGGGACCCTCTCGGTATCCGGGGCGGATGTCCGGTGGCTGCGCGATACTACTTTCAGCTGGCCGACGGCCATTTCACGGGAATTGCCGGGAAACACCGTCAAACTGAAAGTCGCTCAAAAAGTCGGGCCCACCCGCTTCTTCCTGGCGGTACCGAATGAAAATGTCGACCGGGCGGTTCTGAATATTGATATTCCCGGATTTTTTCAATCCAATCTGCCGTTGGCGCAAGTATTGGCCCGCGGCGCATTCGGAGTACCCGGCCTGTCCGTTCCTGTCTTATCGGTCACCAGACAGGATTTCCAGATACTTCAGCCGGTCCGGCTAAACCAGCCGACAGTGAATTTTGAGACTGCCGCCGCACCCCAGAGCAAACTCTCAACCCGTCACCTGCAAGTCATCACCAATTCCGGCAAAGCCTGGCGGAGCGCTCCGTTCGATTATGTCAAATCCGAAACGCCATCCGGGGCCATCAAGGTATTCTCGGAATCTACCGGTAAGCCCGTCCGCCTGGCGCTGCCGCAAAACATGATTCCGATCTTCGATTACCGCGCCAACCCTGCTGACGGGACCGCGCTTCCGACCGATTCCGGACGCCGCTATTGGGGAATGGGCGGCGGTTATCCGGCGCAGGTTAGCGGGCGCCTCGGGGCCGGCAATCGCGACAGTTCCATTTTCATTACCCTGAGCGACTTCCCACGTACTGCGGAAAAAACCTCGGTGGACCTGATAAATGACGCCTGGGGTTTGGGCAAAACCGGCCAGCACCTGGCGCTTCCGAGTGGCATCATCTCGCGCCGGGCGGCATTCACCTTGTCGCTTGAACTGCGGCAAACGGATCCGGCAGGAAGCCAGGCGATACTGGACAACAGCGCCGGCAGTCCCGGCCTCCTGAAACTCTGGGCTGAAAACGGCGAAATACAACTGGAAATCATTACCGATACGCTTCGAACCTTCAAGCACAAAACCGGATTGCAACTACCCGAGGGGCAATGGTGCAAACTGATCTGTTACTACGGACTGGACCATATTCGGGTTGCGGTCGGCGAAAAAAGTTTCGAAGGCAAATGCGGCTATCCCGGCCTGTATGATACCGCCACCGCCATCGGCGGCGGAAAGAAAGGCTGGTTCAAAGGCGAAATCAAACAAATCACCATAGATTATGCGTATAAAAAAGAGAATTAGTTACTGGCGCACCGCTATCGCCAAACGTCCTCAAAGACGATAAAGACAATTAATTTTTGAGCGAAAACGGTTCTTTTCCTTTGAAGTCTTTTTTGGCCTTTGGGTCTTTTGCGGGGTCGTCTGAAGCTCCGCGTCAGATGACGCTCCAGCCGCTTTCCTTTTTCTTCAGTTTTGAGAACAGTTTTTGCAGTTTTTCCACGGTGAGCGGTTTCAACAGGATACCGGCGAAATGCTCCTTGGAGAAATTGGCACCCGCCTCCGTATCCGCCGTTACGGCGACAATCGGAAAGGTGACATTTGAAAATTCATGATGAATCGCCGCAGCCAATTCCGCACCGTTCATCTCCGGCATCCACATATCGGTCAACAGCGCATTGAAACCGTGGTCATTCCGCAGTATCTCTATGGCTTCTTTGCCGGAGTTGGCAGTCTGGCATTCAATTCCAAGTTTCTGGAGCATGGCCTTTAATACCCTCAGATTCAATGGGATATCGTCCACCAGCAAAACCCGGAAACTCTCCATTTTCTCCTCCGGAATCACCGGAGTGGCCTCCACCGCAGCCGGAAGGGCTCCGACATAGGTGATATCCCGAAGTTCAACTACAAATTCGCATCCTTTGCCGATATCGCTCTCCAGGCTGATCGTCCCGTTCATACAGTTAATCAGGCGCTTGGTGATAGCAAGGCCAAGGCCGGAGCCTTTGTAGGCATGGGAATCGCGCAGCGCATCCTGCTGAATGAAGGGTTCGAAGACCTTTTCCTGCGCCTCTTTCTTGATACCGATTCCTGACATGAGTTCCGCCGAAGACACGCCATCCAAGCGGGTGATTGCATCTTTTACATTTGATTCGATGTAGTTGTGCAACTGCATCAAATTCATATTTTGACCGTCGGTCAGAAAGGTGAACATCGCCAGAATGTCACTGCCCCGCTTTTCAACGGATATTCCCGTTTTTGTCACTTCCGAGGGGAGTTTCGCCTCCGCCCGTTTCACCGCGTTCTGCAAATTGACCATCGCAATGTCCGAATCGGTACCGGACTTGAATGTTACCGTACAGGAATATGCGCCGTCATTGCCGCAGGTTGAAGAAAAATAAAGCAGATCGTCCACCCCGTTGATTTTGTCCTCCAGCGGGATTGCCACGGTTTGCATGACTACATCGGCGCTGGCTCCGGTGTAATTCGCCGATATATACAACTGAGGCGGTGTAATCTCAGGATATTCCGCGACCGGAAGTTTGTAAAGGGAAATGACTCCGACCAGCACCAGAATGATGCACAGCACCAAGGCAAATCGCGGGCGTTCGATGAAAAAACGGGAAAACATACTCTTACTTCTCCTTCCGGTCCGGTTGGATTTCCGAACCGTCCATGACTTTGTGAGTTCCGTCGGTCACAATTTCGTCCCCGTTTTTTACCCCGGAGAGAATCATTTGATTCGTTCCATCCGTATTGCCGAGCGACACATATGTTTTTTTTACTTTGTCACAGACGTGTCCTAACAATTAGCAAAAAAGGCGGAGCCAAACTTTGTCCGTAACAGTATATTACGGTAGCCTAAAAAAACAAAGGAGGGCTCCGTGGTGAAAAATAGCTCGATAAGTCTGTTTCGTCAAATTCTGGATCTGGTACCCAAGCATGAATTCGAGAAAATAATCATGAAACACAACGGAAACAAGCATAAACAGACGTTTGATTGTTGGGCGCACTTTGTTTCAATGATACGGTAAGCTATTCGACTACTGCGGCAGTTATTACTTCATTTATTTCAATATTGCCGGCGGCGACAATAAAAGCGGATATGCTTATGCCTCCGTCCGTAAATACGCCCGCGGCGGTTTGCGCGACAAACCGAACTCCGTGATCATGCATGACCTGGCCAATGGCTACGGCACGACTTATACCCAGAATCACCGCGGCTTCAACAACATGCTGTCGCTTGACGGCCGTGTCAAATCCATCCCCGAAATAGCCTTCCGGGCCCATGTAAACACCTGGAACTATGGTCCAAACCCCTTTGAATTCATGGATAACTTTTAATGCGTAGATTATACTTTATATCAGTACTGGTCATTTGTGCAATGAGTTTGACGGCCGCTCCCAATCTGGTGAAAAACGGTTCGTTCGAGAATAATCTGGAACACTGGAAAACCTGGTGGGCGGAGGGCGACGACAACGGCGCCCAGCTCGGCCACAGCAAAGACTCCATGGCCGACGGTCGGTATTCCCTGAAAGCGCTGTTGCCGCATAAGCCCAGCCGCTGGTCGGTCCGGCAAGATATCGCGGTCACGCCCGAAGCGGATTACGAGTTCAGTTTCATGTTCTTTACGGCGAACACCAATCCCGGCTCCGCCATGGTCCGGATCTCCTTTTTCGATGCCAAAGGCCAACACATGGGCTATGTCGGTCAGCGGAACCTGCCCCCCACCGCCAACATCTGGTGCGACTACCGGCAGAATATCACCGTTTCCACCGATGTCGTCCGGGTCACGGTCGAGTTTAATTTCTACGGCCCCGGATGTTGCTATCTGGACAACATCGTGTTCCGCCGGATGGCCGACAACAGCGCCGGAATGGCCGGTCTTTACCTGGACAATCGCCCGATGGATTTCCCGTTGAATGTTGAACCGGACCCCGCTCTGGTTTTTCCGTACTGGAGCTACACCAACGCGGCGAAACGCATATTCAAGCTGGCGGCCGCGCTCGGTACTCCTTATTCAAAGGAAAGCGAGTTCAAAGAAGCCGCGCGACACCGCCTCGCTCCGTTTTACAATATGTGGCATGCCGATTCCCCGGCCGATGCGAAAAAACATCAACTCCCGATCCTGTATTACCCGGCGTCTCCGGTCTATGCCCGGATCGCCGCCGACAAGCCCGCCGGCGACTATATCAGTGGCAATGCGCTTAATGCCAATGATCCGGTCGTGGTCGAGGCGTTGCTCCGGGAAATCAAAAACGAAAATTTCGCCCATGCCGACACCTCCGCTCCGATGTTTTTCTTTATGCGTGACGAAATCTACGGCAATTCCATCCGTATGCCCCGCGACCTGAAAAACCTCAAAAGCGACTACTGGCGCAACATGGATGGAAACGTCCGCGAACAATACGGTTTCGGCCGCTTCGGCATGCCGGACGGACCAGATGACAAAGATCCTTTCAAATGGATCGCCTTTGCCCGGTATCAGAACGATCTGACCCTCAAAATCCTGACCGGAATGCGCGACAGGTTCAAAGCGCGTTTTCCCCATGCCCGGGTAATCGGCTGCGACGAATGGAGTGCCCAGACCCCACTGGATTGGGAAAAGATGGGCGAACTGGTCGATATTCAGCCGGGCCAGACCCTTCATACCCGCGGCGGTGCGCACCGCTATGCCACGGCGTACCTGACCAAATTTTACGCAGACCTGGGAGGCAAGCCCGTTTATCCGTACCTGCAGATCGTCAAATATCCGGTAGCGCCCACGCCAGATTTCCTGAGCGAGATCGTTAATCAGGGACTGCGTTCCGGGGCAGAGGGATTCTTTGTCGGCACCGTCGAGTGGTATGACCGCGGCAATGAAGCGCCCAAGTTCGGCGCGCCGGAAAACTGGGCCACCTATCTGGCGAGGCTCGATCAGGTACGCCGCCTCAAGCCGGTCGAGCTACCGGACGATAAACTCATGGCGCTGCATTTTTCCAGTTATACCCAGATGTCGCGCGGTCACTCGCCACAGGGTTCCCTCGGCAGCTGGTTCGCGTTGCTCGGCCCGCTGGCCCGCAGCTGGTTCACTTTTATCGACGATTACCGGCTCGAACGGGACCCCGCCAAGCTCGATCCGTATTCGGTAATTGTGGTTGCCGACGCCAGATTCACCTCCGACAAGGTCCTGTCGGCAATGGAACGGGCTGTCGCTGCGGGCCGCACATTGCTGGTCCTGGATCCCGAAGCGTTCTCATATCTGCTGGACGGTACCGAACCGGCGGAGCGCCGCGAAAAGCTCTTCGGCGCCCGTACCGAATTGCACGATGTGCCGCGCCGCAAAATAAAACTCGGCCGCACCACGCTGGATAATTCCGATGTCAAAAGCTATAAAATCACCGTCACCGATCCGGGCAATACCCGTGTCGTCGCCACCTTCGAGGACAGGACCCCGGCGATTCTGGAGCATAAATTCGGAGAGGGCAAAGTATGGTATTTCGCCTGCAACCTCGGAAATAACTTTACCGTCGACAGCCCCGACTGGATCAGGCAGCTGCGCCAGTGGCTCCCGCAATGGGGCGCGAAAATCGATTATCCGGTCTGGCGCATGCATCTGCCCCCGGTCACCCTGCCCAAACCGCTTGAGCGCCAGTACCGGTGCCTGACCGGCAATGGCCTGCTGATGGTCCGCAACCATCCCGATGTCTCCATGAATCCGGCGCAAGCCACCGGCAGTTACCGCTACCGGACCGCGCCGCTGGCGATACCTGATATACAGGAGGGAGCGGTCCCTTTCGGCAAGGGGCGCCTGACCGACCGCCGCCGCTATGCGGAAATCGCCAAAGATAATTCCGGCAACTTTGTCGATCCCGCCGACATGAACCCGGAAAATTGGCTCGTCCGCTTCGGCCCCGGTGAAACGTCCGCCAACAGCATCACCTTCGACCTGGGCAAGATATCTCCGGCTGCGGCGGTTCGGCTCTTTGCCGGCGGTTCGCTGCCCGCCACAGAGCTCTCTGTCAGCACGGACGGCAAAACCTGGCGTAAGGCGGCGTCCCATCCCGCCGTCGAAACCGCCGAAGATGCCCTCGCCGAACTGAAATTCGATTGCAATGTCAACGCCCGTTATTACCGGATCAGCTATCCCGAGCGCCCCGCCGGCACTTCGCTGTGGCTGGCCGAAGCGGACATCTGGGGGAAATAAATGATGAATATGGAAACTTTTCTGAATATGGAACATGATCCGTGGTCGGCTGCCGCCGTCGATCCGCACGATCCGGCGCACCACGATGCATTCATCGGCAACGGACACCTCGGCATCCGGGTCCCGGTGGAGGGCGAGACCTCCCCGTACCCGGAGTTCATACCGCCTTATACCGCGCCGGGCGGCGCCCAGCAACACGGATTGTGGAGCATGAACTCACTGGTTCCCGCCTTCAACTTCATGCAACTGGAACTGAGCTGCGGCGGACAGTGTTTCCGGCGCCATAACGGGGTCTGGCGCAATTACCGGCAGGTGCTGGATTTCGGCACCGCCACCGTCACGACAAGTTGCGAATGGCAGATCGAACCCGGCACGCTTCATGTCGAGTACCGGATTTATCTGACGCGCCATCAACGCGAACTGGGGGTGGTTGAGCTCCGCGTGACCGCCGGTTTTGACGGTGAAATCACGGTGACCGACCGGGTCGACGCCGGATTCATTGAGGAACTGAGCCAGCCGCGGAATTATTACCGCAGCCAGATTTGCCCCGCCACGGCGCAGGTCTATTCCGCCCGTGTCGGGGTCCACAACCGCCTGGCGGCGGCCGCCACGTTGCTGACTGTGGACTTCGACGGCGAACACCGCGAGGAACTGAGCTGTACGCCGACCGGATTTGAACGTGTCTGCATGTTTTCGTTGAAACGCGGCGGAAACCTCCGGATCACCAAATTTGCCGCGTTTGCCGCCGATAATGAAACTCCCGACCCCGTGAACGGCGCGCTCGGTGTGGTGGCGTTTGCCGCCGTTCGGCCGGAAAAAGTCCGGCAGCGCCATGAAGCGTGCTGGCGGGAATTGTGGGACCATGACATCGAAACCAGTCATCCCGGGCTCCAGAAACTTGTCCGCAACGCGCTTTTTCAGCTTTACTGTAACCTGGGTGCGGGGTCGAGCCATATTCCCGGCCCGGTGGGGCTGGCCGGCAACCACTGGGGCGGCCATGCTTTCTGGGACAACGAAATCTGGATGTTTCCGGTCGTGGCACTGCTGAACCCGGCGCTGGGGCGCTGTTTCGTGGATTACCGCTACCGGACGCTCGACGGAGCCCGGCGCAATGCCGTCCGCTCCGGCTGTCGCGGCACCCAATGGGCGTGGGAAAGCGCGGAATTCGGCGACGAAACCATCCCGGACCTCATCTATGCCCACCAACATCACATCACCAGCGACATTGCGCTGGCGTATTATCAGTATTACCTGATTACCGGCGATGACACGTTTCTGGCCGGACGCGCACTGCCGGTAATCACCGGCGCCGCCGATTTCTGGCTCTCGCGGGTAACGTTCAACACCGCCATGGGCCGTTATGAAATCAAGGCGGTCTGCTGCGTGGACGAGTATGCCGGGATTCAGGACAACAATACCTCGACCAACTATTCCGCGGTCTGTACGCTTCGGTTGGCCGCCGCCCTTTCGGAAAAACTCGGCCTGGCCGCCAACCCCGAATGGCGCCGCGTCGCCGACCGGATCTGGCTCCCGTATGACGACGCGCACGGCTGCCACCGCGAATATGAGCACTATGACGGCGGTACCATCAAACAGGCCGATACCGTACTCATGATCTATCCGTGGCGGATGCCGATGGACGACGACGCCAAGCGCCGTACCGTGGAGTATTACGGGAGCAAATATCCGCCGGGCGCCATCATGATGGGCTCGACCATCGACGGAATCATCGCCGGTGAGCTTGGCGACGCCGCCCGGCTCTGGAAAAACCTGTTGTCGCTGCTACCGCATTTCCGTGACCCCTTCGGCATCGTCAGCGAGAGTCCCCTAAACGAAGTATGCAGTTTCCAGACCGGGCTCGGCGGGCTGCTGCAGCTGGTGGTCATGGGGATGGGCGGGCTGCGGCTGTCGGAAGGCGGCTTGACGGCGCATCCGCCGTGCCTCCCGGAGCAAGTCGGTTATATACGGTTGCATAATATATGTTTCGGCGGCAGGGTTTTCAGTCTGCAAATCGATCATCATGGAGTAAGTGAAATTAAATGAATTCGAATTATCAATTTCCCGCCGGTTTCCGCTGGGGGGCCGCATCGGCCGCTCTTCAGGTGGAAGGCAGTCCCAACGCCGAAAACGGCGGCGTCAGCACCTGGCAGACGCTGTACCAGCGCCCCGGCGCCATTGTCGGCGACGGCGACCTCGGGCGCGCCTGCGAGCACTTCAAACGCTTCCGCGACGACGTGCGGCTGATGAAGGAACTCGGGATATCTGATTACCGCTTTTCCATCGCCTGGCCCCGCGTGTTCCCGGAAGGCGACGGCACACCGAATCCGCGCGGCCTCGATTTTTACCAGCAGTTGATCGACGAACTGCTGGACAATGGTATTACGCCGTGGGTCACCATGTTTCACTGGGAGACCCCGCAGGCGCTGGAGGACCGCTGGGGCGGCTGGCGCGACAAGCGCACCGCCCATAAACTGGCCGACTATGTGAGCTACGTGGTGCCCCGCATTTCCGACCGGGTCAAGGACTTTTTCACCGTCAATGAAATCGGCTGTTTCACCGCCGGCGGCTATGGGACCGGTTCCGACGGTTTTCCGCCCGCCCTGAAATGCGAGGCTCAGGTCGTCAACCAGACCATCTACAACGGTTGCCTGGCGCACGGGCTGACCGTCCAGGCCATACGCGCCGCCGCCATCGGACCGGTGGAAATCGGCATTGCCGACAACCCCGGAGCTTTTACGCCGCTCATCGCCACGCAGGAAAACATCGAGGCATGTAAACAGGCATTCGTCAGCCGCGCCGGTTCCATCCTGACCCTGATCATGGAGGGGCGGCACCGCGAGGAATACCTGCGCCAGGTCGGCGATGCGGCGCCGGTATTCACCGAAGACGAACTGAAAGTCATCCATGAACCGCTGGATTTCCTCGGGCTCAACATTTATCACGGGCACGAAGTCGTTGCCGACGCATCGGCTCCGGAGGGATACCGCATGATCGCCAAACCCGTCAGTTTCCCGAAACTCGATATGCCGTGGCTGGATTTCACCCCCAGCTGCACCTACTGGACCCTGCGGTTTATCCATGAGCTCTGGCGGCCCCGGAAAATTTTCGTTTCCGAAAACGGCGCCGCCTGTATCGACAAAATCAATCCGGACGACGGCGAGATCTACGATAGCGACCGCATTCTCTTCATCAATAATTATCTGGATCAGATCCACCGTGCGATCGCCGAAGGCGTTCCGGTAAAGGGATATTTCTACTGGAGTCTGATGGATAACCTGGAATGGCGCTGGGGCGAAGCCAAACGCTTCGGCCTGTATTACGTCAACTTCAAAACCCAAAAGCGCATCCTAAAGCAAAGCGGTAAATACTACCGGGAAATCATCCGCCGGAACGCCCTGATCTGATTATCGGAAAGTAAAATATTTGCAGTTTTGCATAAAAATAATTTTCACTTATTCTCATATGGTAATTATTCAGTCTCTTGATACACTTAATTTGTAAGGGCTGGATTTTCGCTTTCGGTCAGAAATTCGGTCAATTTGCCTATATTCAGTATAATGAGGTAATTTCAAAAGAATTTAATTCGGAGTGATGAAAAAAAGGGCAGAAGATTCAATGACTCGTGCGAAATAAGAGAAAAACGTTGACTCGGCGACGAGCCGGAACCT
>ENA-UOOH01001400-UOOH01001400.1-fermentation-metagenome-genome-assembly--contig:-NODE-1400-length-23675-cov-8.488188_pt1 | contig 23675 bp, 18 predicted proteins | sample MGYA00245778_ERZ724025 | MGnify/ENA primary metagenome ERZ724025 (study PRJEB28704, sample SAMN03018313) | fermentation metagenome | biome: anthropogenic terrestrial biome; feature: soil; material... | reverse complement strand
TCAGGCGAGCCGCGGACTTCAAGCCGTTCCTGGAGAAGTTCCTGCAAGAAGCGCTGGAGGGTTAGCGAATGAACGTCAACAAGATCCTGGTTCAACAGCGATTGCTCCTGCTTAGGGAGTATGTCCTGCGCATGAGTGAGCTGGCGCGCAGCGATGAGGATGGGTTCTGCCAAAACACCACAGTCTCCGCCGCTGCGGAGAGTTATCTGAGGCGGGCGCTTGAGGTTGTTTTCGATATTGGAAGGCATATCCTGGCCAAGATGGGCTACACCGAGCTGTCCATGGAGTACAAGTCCATAGCTCGCGGCCTCGCGGAGCAGGGTATTGTGCCCGGGGAGCTTGGTGAGAAGCTGATTAGGATGGCAGGTTACCGAAATCGTCTGGTTCATCTGTATCATCAGGTGACAGTAGAAGAGCTGTATCACATAGTCTCGGAGAATCTTGATGACTTCCGTGCGTTTTCTGATTCCATCCAGAAGGTTATGTCCTGACCCCTTTGCCCTTGATGGGGATATATGGATGGCGCATGAAGGTTTGCCTTGATCTCTGAAGCATCCTCTCAGGGCTCCCTCTACTGTGATATGATGGCCTAGAACTCAAACATGCTCGAGGAGGCCATGTAGGTGGGACAAAAGAGGACGATTCGCGGAGTTGTCGCCGATAAAGAAGGCGCAGCGCTTGAAGGCGCCACCGTAGGCCTGAAGAATTCGCAGTTTGAAGACGTCCTTGTGACTACGACAAACAGGAACGGCGAGTACCTGCTGGAAGCCGATGTGGGCTACTATCCCTTCCTGTATGCGGTCAAAGAATACGCTGATGAGTTCCTGGAGTATTGGTGTCAGAATGTCACATTGGCTGACGATATGGCGATAGATGCTCAGGTTGGTAGGCTAGAAGTGTATGGTCTGCATTGCTTTGTGATAAAGGGGGCTTATCCAGCCCTAACCATATACTTCAGACCGATGAGCCTCACGAAATACCAGGCTGGACGGGAAGACATAGCGCCGGATCTCTCATCTGAGATGATTCATGTATCAGTAAATGGATGTCCCCTAGAAGTCTATCTGCTGAACATGGTGGAGGAATTCGCAGGAGATCGCAACATGACAGCCTACCTCATTCAGGCCTCCTACCCATCTGAACTCCTACCGGTAGGCAATAACTTCCTCAAAGTACGTGTGACGGATAAAGCCGGCGACATGGGCGAAGCATCCTTGTATTTCTGACTCCGCTATCGATCCGCGACAGGAAGACGATGCCCGCGGACGTGGTAGTCGGCAAAGAAAACGCGTCCAACCAGCGCATATCGGCCCCCGCCGCTGAGCGGCAGATACTACAAGAAGGGGTAGTCCTCTGTGGATAGCTTGGCGCAAGCGACAGTGGAGCGAAGGACGCGCGCCTAACGCGGCGCGCGCCCCTCCCCTCTTCATACACTTCCAACTTGCCAGCTATGCGGGCCGTGCGTTCACTACATCACCACAGCCGCAAGCGGCCGAAGCCGAATCCGCTACGCTCATTGAGCACTCTGTAGTCGCAGTACCGAGTGACGTCGCCGATCTTTATCGTCACAGAAAGCGGGCCGGGCTGCATCACTGCCCCATCGAGCAGGACGTAGAACTTGGCCGCCGTGGGCGTGTCCGTCAGGGTCACAATGCGCCACGGCTCAAGCAGATTCAGGTTGACGCGCACTTGGATCGCCGCGTCATGGAGTCCCACAACCTGGAACGCGATGGTAGAGATATCGTTGATCCTGTACTCCGTCACTCCGGGTACGGGCTCCACGGTCGCGATCTGGGGCACTACCTGCGTAACAACGGCCGCTTCTGCGGCATCAACGCTCACGTTACCCAGCCTGTCGATGCCTTTCACCCAGAACCTGTTGTCGCCTTCACAAAGCTTCCCGATGTAGGTCGCGCCGTCCTCCACCGCCAACCACGACACGCCGTCCAGGCTGATCATGTAGCCCTGGACTCCTGAGCCATCGTCGGCTCCCGTCCACGTCCAGGTGAACGAGGATGCGTTGGTGGCGACCGGCTTAGTGGGGCTAGTCATCGTGATCCGAGGGCCGGTCCTGTCCACGACCGTCGACGCGATTAACGCGCCGGGCAATTCGTCGGACCAGGGCGATACGTTGCCGACTGCATCGTAGGCTCTGACCCTGCCCAGCACCGCCGTTCCGTCCGGGACGTCCCGGATATCCACGGGGTCGCTCTTGACGCCTGCGAAGTCTGCCTCGGTCCAGCTTGCGCCGGCGTCCCTGCTGTAGCTGAGCTCGTATCTCGCGGCGTCGAACGACGCCGACCACTCGAAGGTGAGTTGCGCGGCATTGGTGAACAGAGGCAGGGCCCTCATCACCGGCGCCGCGGGACTGGTTCTGTCAATCGCGACGTAGCCCTTCTCAGACCACAGGCTGGTGTGGCCCAGATTATCCACCGCCCTGACCTGCAGGAAGTGAACTCCTTCGTCCAGCGATGTCGTGCAAGTTGCGTCTGTCACAGGCGACACCATCACCACGCCGTCGATCCTTACATCGTAGTGATCAAGATCGGCATCGGCGACCGCTTCCCATGTCCATACCTGGTTCTCTTCCTTAGTCGGACTCGTCGTTTCAGGGGCATTCGGCCTCGCCGGAGGCGTGGTATCAACCACGAATTCCAGCGGGTCGGAGTAGGTGCTTGAGTTGCCAAGAGCGTCCGCTGCCGTGATTTTCACATTATGAACGCCTTCTGCCAGGACCACGGTGAACCTGTAAGCCGTGTTCTCGGTCCCTATCCAGTACTGGCCGTCAAGCCAGATGTCGTAGTACGCGGCTTCGGTCGAGATGTTCCACTTCACCTTGGGCGTTGCATCGGCGGTGTACAGAACCCCATCGATCAGTGTGCCTTCGGGCTCGGTGAGCGACAATCCCGTTGGAATACCGGGCGCAGTCACGTCTACTTCCACTTCGCCGCGGGCGATGTTGTCGTCGCTCTTGTTCCCCAGCCAGTCGTACGCCCTCACCTCGAAGGTGTAGATTCCCGACTCTTTGAAGGTGGTCTCGCGCGTGCATGCATCGCCGATGTCCTCCCAGTCATCGGCCGACTCGCTGTTCACTCGCGCTTCGTACCCAACCGCGCCTTCCGGAGCCGTCCAGCTCCATCTCTGCGGCGACTGGTTTGTGGGACTCGGCGTCTCCAGTACCAGTGTGGGAGTTCCAGGAGGCGTTACATCGTGGATGGTCGATACCGCCGCCGACCATCCGCTCTCTTTGGTCTCCGGGGGGTCAGCATCGGCGTTGACTATCGAGATCGTCTTCACCCGGAACCAGTACTCGCCCTCGCCCTTGTCATCGCCTTTGAAGGAGAACTCGTACTCGGGAGTCTGTCCGACCGCAGGGGCGATGGCTACGTCCTGGGCGCCGCTGAACCCAGCGTTCGTCGCCCACTGGAGCACGTAGGCGACGGCGTTGCCGCCGTCCGCTACTGCGTTCCACTTGAGCGTCAGCGGGCTGGCTCTGTACCCCTTCGCGACCGGCTCGACGGCCGGCGCGTCAGGCGCATTGATGTCGATAATGACCGTGTCGAAGTCTAGCTCCTCGCTCTCATTACCCGCTTTGTCCACTGCCTTGACCTTCAGCACGTGTTCGCCGTGGGACAGGTCGGACACTGGGGTGAACGATGTGCCCCGAGTTACGAAGGGCCGTTCGCCGTCGAGAGTGACGATGTAGTAGTCGATTCCGGACAGCCCATCATCGCCAAGCCACTCCCACGTGGGCCTCGGATTGATCGTCCGGCTGCCCGGCTGTGTGACAATGCTCACGACAGGGTCGGCGCGATCGACCGTTGTTGACACCACGTTGGACCATATGCTCACGTTGCCCACAGCATCGTAGGCCCGTACCTTTGCAGTTATCTGGTCGGCGTCCACAGCTGACGCGATGCCGATGTTCAGAGTCTGAGGGATTATGTCTTCCACTAGGGTTGCGGCTCCGCCTATGGTGGACTCCACGTCGTACGTCACCGCGCCGTGTACCTGAGTCCAGATCAATGTGATCGAGTTCGCATTGGTGTACGGGACTGCGGGAACCATCTCGATCACAGGGGCAACCAGCGTCATGGTGTCTACCAGCACTTCAACCTCGGCGGTCCAGCCGCTCACATTGCCCCTCAGGTCGATCGTTCTGACCTTCAGCGCATGCGTCCCATCGGCAAGCGACCTCGGCGTGTACTCGAGCTCGTCGCCGATGTTGATTGCCGCCGCGCCGTCCAGCGACACTTCGTAACTTGCCGCGTCAGAAGACGTGGAGCCGGTCCATGTCCAGGTAGGCTGGTTGTCGGCGGTCGGAGTCTCATCCACTTCGAGATCCGCAGGAGGTTCAGGCTTCTCCGTGTCGACCAGTACTTCGCCGGCATCGGACCAGCCCTGCTCGTTGCCGGGGTAGCCCACGTTGCCAAGGGCATCGTATGCCCTGACGCGCAGGTACCGAGTTACTCCGTTGCCCGTGAAGTCCGTTACGTAGGTCAGAGCGTTGCCCGCAAGAACCTCTGTGTTCCAGGCGGACCCGTTCTCGGACGTCTGGACTCCGAACGCAGCGCCCTCTTCGACATAGTCCCACTCCCAGAGCTGCGTAGCGCTAATGGTCGGGCTCGCCGTCCTCGGCGCCGCGGGAACCCGAGGCCCGGTCGTGTCGATCACAACGTAGCCTGGGTCAGACCACAGGCTGGTGTTCCCGAGATTATCCACCGCCCTGACCTGCAGGAAGTGGACCCCCTCGCCCAGCGATGTCGTGTAGGTCGCCGACGTCGCTGGGTCGGGTGTGAGGATGGGGGCAGCTGACACGCCGTCGATCACGATCTCGTAGCGATCAAGGTCGGCATCGGTTACCGCGTTCCACGTCCATACCTGTTTCGCAGCGTTCGTCGGGCTCGCAGCCCAGGGCATTCCGGGCGCCGCGGGCGGTGTGGTGTCGATGGTCACCGTAGCGAACGTGTGGGGAGTTCCCTCGTTTCCTACGTTGTCCACGCCCATTACTACCAGCGTATGTGGACCATCCACGAGCCGCGACGAAGGCGTAAACGAGGTGCCCGTGGTCCTGAAGGGCAGTTCGCTATCGAGGGTGACTATGAAGTAGTCGAGCCCCGATAGACCGGCGTCGCTCCAGCTCCACTCCCACGTGGGGCTCGGGTTGTTCGTTCTTTGCGGGTCAGTCGGGCTGACCGCGCTCACTGCCGGCCCTGTGCCGTCGATCATGGTCGACACCGATGCGGAGTAGGCGCTTTCGTTGCCGACTGCGTCATATGCCATGACCTGTCCGGACAGGACGGCGCCGTCCGCCAGCGCGCCGGCATCGACTACGGCCGACTGTCCGGCTAGACCGGGCGCCGTTGTCCAAGTGCTTCCGCCGTCCGTCGAGTAATGGAAGTTGTACTTTACCTGCAGGTCGTCGTCGGACGCCGACCACGAGAACGTGACGTTGCCCTGCTTGCTGAATGCGGGCATCGGGTTCATTACAGGCACATCGGGCGCTACGAGGTCGATCATCACATGGCCCTGCGTCGACTTGGCGCTCTCGTTGCCCAGGTTGTCCACGGACGTGACTTCCAGCACGTGCATGCCGTGGGTCAGCGCCGCGGAAGTGTAGCTTCCCGTAGTCGGTTCGGCGCTGGGCGCGAAGACTACCTTCGCCCCATCTGCGTAGACGTTGTAGTGATGGAAGTCGAGGTCTGTCGCCGCGGTCCACGTCCATGTAGGCGTGGCGTTCTTCGTTGGGCTGGCGGCCCGGGGCATTCCGGGCACCGCGGGCGGTGTGGTGTCGATGGTCACCGTAGCGAACGTGTGGGGAGTTCCCTCGTTTCCTACGTTGTCCACGCCCATTACTACCAGCGTATGTGGACCATCCACGAGCCGCGACGAAGGCGTAAACGAGGTGCCCGTGGTCCTGAAGGGCAGTTCGCTATCGAGGGTGACTATGAAGTAGTCGAGCCCCGATAGACCGGCGTCGCTCCAGCTCCACTCCCACGTGGGGCTCGGGTTGTTCGTTCTTTGCGGGTCAGTCGGGCTGACCGCGCTCACTGCCGGCCCTGTGCCGTCGATCATGGTCGACACCGATGCGGAGTAGGCGCTTTCGTTGCCGACTGCGTCATATGCCATGACCTGTCCGGACAGGACGGCGCCGTCCGCCAGCGCGCCGGCATCGACTACGGCCGACTGTCCGGCTAGACCGGGCGCCGTTGTCCAAGTGCTTCCGCCGTCCGTCGAGTAATGGAAGTTGTACTTTACCTGCAGGTCGTCGTCGGACGCCGACCACGAGAACGTGACGTTGCCCTGCTTGCTGAATGCGGGCATCGGGTTCATTACAGGCACATCGGGCGCTACGAGGTCGATCATCACATGGCCCTGCGTCGACTTGGCGCTCTCGTTGCCCAGGTTGTCCACGGACGTGACTTCCAGCACGTGCATGCCGTGGGTCAGCGCCGCGGAAGTGTAGCTTCCCGTAGTCGGTTCGGCGCTGGGCGCGAAGACTACCTTCGCCCCATCTGCGTAGACGTTGTAGTGATGGAAGTCGAGGTCTGTCGCCGCGGTCCACGTCCATGTAGGCGTGGCGTTCTTCGTCGGGCTGGCGGCCCGGGGCATTCCGGGCGCCGCGGGCGGTGTGGTGTCCACAACCACTGCAGCAAATGCCTGCTCCATCCCAATGTTGCCGGCCTTGTCCACTGCTTTGACCCTCAGCACGTGCGCGCCATCGGCCAGGCTGGACGAAGGCGTAAACGAGGCGCCGGTGGTTTGGAAGGGGAGTTCGCCATCGAGGGCGACTATGTAGTAGTCGAGCCCGCTGTTGCAGTCGGGCACGCCCTCGGGGTCGCTGCCTGACCACGTCCATGTTGGCCTAGGATTCGCCGTGGGGGTAGTAGGCAGCGCCCCCAAGGCGACCACGGGGGAAGTCGCGTCCACATACACCGCATTCGACTCGCTGGCTATCTGGGTGCTTCCATTGGACGGTATCTGCGCTATAACATCCACGTTGGTGCTGCCCTCGGCAATCCCTGCGGGCACCTGGACAGATATGCTGAACACTTTTGAAGCTACTGTCATGTAATGATCCACATACTGCCCGTGGCCGCCTATGCAGGCCGACACACGTACCAAGTCGTTACCATCTACGGTCACGCGCGCCGTAACGGTGACAGTGCTGCCCGGCCTGGCCCACTTGACGGGAGATGACTTGGTCGGAGAGTAAATCTCCACACCAACTACGTTGGCGGCCCAGGCCGACCCTGATGCGCAGGCAAGAAGGGCAGCAGCAAGCAGCGGGGCTATCACCAACGTCCTTCGCCAGTGGCTTTTCACTTAGTCCACTCCCTTCGTGAATGAGCATTAAGAGCGAATTGGCACTAGCCAATGAGGAAATCCGCAGCATAACACAAGAATTGAGAGTCCCTTGCCGCACAGTCGTTTTTGAGCATATCAGACCGTATCGTTATCTCACACTGGCCGCGGGAATAGTCGAAGGACAGTAAACGTGCAGTCTTTGAGACTGCACGTTCCGCTGCGGTGTAGGCTGAGCGGAGACTGGTGTGGCCTGGGCAGGCTGGGCCTGAAAGCCATCTGGGAGGCTGCTAGGACAGGAACGGATCTGCTGACCTGTTGATTCGCATTCGCGCGGCGTAAGCGAGAGCCTGCGACCGGTTCTGAAGGTGGAGCTGGTCGAGAATCTGCCTCATGTGGTACTTTACGGTCCGCTCGCTGATGAAGAGGGCGCGGCCTACCTCTTTGTATGACATTCCGGATGCTACTAGCCTGAGGACCTGCACCTGACGGGGCATCAGCATCGGTTCGGCTTCTGTGCGGCGGTCGTCGTCCTCTCGGCGCTCGGCCCCCGCGCGATCGCCGTCAGGCGCCGGGTCGCGAGGGCGCCGGCTGTCTCCGGCCTCAAGCAGAGCCCCAAGACGCGTGAACTCCTCCAGGATTCTCGCCGTAAGGCCTGGAGAGAAGGCTACTTCGCCCTTTTCCAGGGCCGACAACATCTCCATGAGCTCATCGGCGTCCACGTCCTTCAGGACGTAGCCGGAGGCCCCGCTCTTTACTGCCTCGAACACGCTGCCGTCGGCATCGACCGCCGTAAGGACCACGATCTTGATCTCCGGAAGCTCCGCCTTGATCAGACGCGTGGCAGCTAGCCCATCGCATCGCGGCATGGATATGTCCATCAGTATCACATCCGGGCGCACCTCGCGCGCCATAGCAAGCGCCTCCAACCCATCCCTGGCTGTCCCCGCTACCTCCACCCCGCGCCCCGCCAGCAGGTCGGCTAGGCCGCGGGCGAACAGCGGGTGATCGTCGACGATCAGAACCCTCATCGGTCTAGTCCCCTTCGTTGAATTTTGACTTCAGCGGAATGCACACCCTGACCTCCGTGCCCTCGCCGGGCGCGGATCGCAACGTCAAGTCGCCGCCTAGCCGGTCGGCTCGCTCGCGCATGATACCGATGCCGCATCCCCCGGAAGACGGCAAAGCCGCTTCATCGGCAACGTTGAAGCCCTTTCCGTTGTCGCGCACCACAGCCTCGACATATGCGCGACTCAGCTTCAAGCTGACCCAGAGGTTCCGGGCATCGGCATGCTTGCCCGCATTGGTCGCCGCTTCTTGAATAATGCGGAATAGCTGCAGCTCGCCGGCGTGACCAACAACGCCTTCCGACGACCCCCGAGGGACGGTCAACGTGGTGCAGATGCCGTACCGCGATTCAACGTCCCGAAGCAGTCCCTGCAGCCTGGACACGAATTCCCGCTCGGGCGATGCTTCTCCTATCATGCCTCGTATATAGCTTCGCGCCTCGGCCTGAGCATCCCTGACCACGTCAATGAGGCTTTCGAGATCGCTCCTGACTGCAGCCGTTTGCTCCCTGGCCAGTTTGGCCTGGGCCGACTGAAGTCGAACATTGAGATAGCCCAGCACCTGACAGATGTCGTCATGCAGGTCCTGGGCAAGCGTTGCCCGCTCCTCCATGGCCGCCAGCGCTCGATGCTGCTCGACCAGCTCCGCGCGTGTGCGTTGTCGCTCAGCAACATCGCGGATCGCGATGATTTTCCCAAGGATCGACTCTCCGGGGCCCAGCAACGGCCAAAGGCGGAACTCAAGAAATACATCTTCATCAGCAATCTCTAGAGACGACTCGCCCGATGATTCAGTCAGCTCTGATAGGGCCCGCGCGGCCAGCGGCCAGCGCGCCATCACGTCAGCTGCATCTCCGCCCACAACGCAGTCAGCCGACTGGTCGGTAAAGGCCTGGGCGGCAGGGTTGATGGCCACGATCCGGCCCTCGAAGTTGGTCACGATTATGCCGTCGTCCATATCCCCGACGATGGTGGACCAGGCTATGGGGCGTATGTCGAATAGCCGATAGCGCAGAATCGCCAGAGCGCCGGCGATCCCGGTCGCAAGAAACGCGATGGGCGTTATGTCGAGACCATGCAGCGGGCTCAAACCCGATATGTAGAGGACACTAGCGGCCCACGGCGTAATCGCGCCAACGGCTACCAGTCTGGACTGCGCCCTGTACGGACCAGGCAATCCAAACGTCGCCCTTATGACTCTGACGGTCGCGATCGCAAGCAGTGTGTATGAGTAGGCTGTCCAGATCCAGAACCAGGGGCCGTATGCCTTGGCGATAAGCGCGACCGGTCCGCTTGTGTCGAGCCTGATGTTGTAGCGCATCAGCTCGTGATGCCCGCTGGTCCATACCATCGCCTGGGTGATTGCAGGCATGATCAGAAGGAGCAAGGTATTGCGCCGAGTCAGCCACTCCCCCTTACCGGACAGACCGAGCGCTGTAGCGAACCACGCCACAGGCACAGTGGTTATCCCGGCATATTCGATGTTCGACCAAAGAAGTTTCGCTTCCAGCTCCACACTGCAGAGCTCCATGGCGTTGCCGAGCGACCACTCCGCCGTGGCCAGCGTAAGCCAGCAAAGCGCCGTTGCCCCGGGCCTGCCCCGATGCTTCCAGGCGACCACAGCCATTGCAGTAGCTGTGATGCCGCCCACTATGTACGGAATCAAGAAAGGCGTGTACTCAAAGTGCATTGCGCTCCACCACGTCCCAGGTTGCTCTGCACTTCTTTCTTCGATGTGTTCGCGGATAACCCTGCAAGTCCCGCGGGTCTCCTTGACTGCGCCACCACCTTGCGCGTAGCGGAAGAGCGAGCGACCAAGCGCCGTCAGCTATCCGGTCGCCGCCGGGTCGCCCCTCGCATGCTCGACCGAAAGGATATGCGACTCGTCACAGATCCTCCTTGAGGATCGATGAGGGCTCTTCCCGCGAAACGCGCTGCACGGGGTATCCTGCAGCTAGCGCGCATAATGCCGTGGATGCACCGACTGCGATCACGGCAGTGGGACCCAGCCACCTTGTGCTCTGCCACCACCCCCCGCCTCGTGTGATCATCGGCACGAACCCCGCCGTCAGGGCAATGCCTACGGCCGCGGACGCCAGAATAACCAGTAACGTCTCAATGACGACCTGGGCGACCAAGTGTCCTCGGGTTGCGCCCACAGCCATACGAAACGCCCACTCCGAACGACGAGCGCTTGCCGTGTACATGGTATGCCCGGCGAAGCCGAGCCCAGTCAAAGTCAAAAGCAACCCCGCCAACATCGCCGCCGCAATCACAGACGGCTGCTTGATCGAGGCGCGCTCTGCGATTGCATCCCTTATGGAAAGGATGCCGATGTAGTGTCCTGTGTCAGGGTGCGCATCAGAATACCACTGGTTAACGGCTTCGCCCACAGTGTTGGCATCGGCCCGTTCGTCCAACACCAGCCAAACCGAGTTTGAGAAATCGGGAAACGCCATAGGCCCGGCCCACATCATCACTTGACCAAAGTCCATCACGAGGGCCGGAACATCCTGCGCGAACTCATCGAGCTTGGCTGAACACTCCGGCCATCCAGCAGGCGGGTCGGCTACTGTCCCGGCAAAGCGTATCGGGTATAGGCGCTCATCAGGCGGGAGGCGAAAAACGACCGTATCAGGAATCGCGCCGCCTGGGCCGGCCAGCTCCGCCAGGGCCGCGTTCGTGAGGAACGCCCACGCGCTGCCTCCAGTCACACGCTCGGGCGCGTCTGGAGAGAAGCGTTTGGTCACTCGGAGATGGACAAGGTTCTCAAAGGCATCGTTCACAAGGTAGATCTTGATGGGTCGTTCCAGCTTGTTCGCTCCTGTCGACACGAATGCCAAACCGTCCCAGAACACAGCCGCCCGCCTGACGCCCGGCACGGCTTCAAGAGCTGGGATCTCGTCGGGCACTATGGCGTCCGTAGACGTGCGATGCGTAAAGTCGGTAATGTAGTTGCCAAGCCCTAACACATTTGTCGGGTCGAACGTAAGCTCCATGGCCCGGACCACAGCACTCGACTTGACGATGAGGACTGCGAGGACCGCGAGAGCGCAAAAGCCTATGGTGAACTGAAGCATCATCAGCAACACCCGCGCGCGTCGACCCCTGAGCATTTCGAGCGCTGCAGAAAATGGAGCAATCGCCGAGCGCATGTTGTCGGTCTGTCTGCTCATCGCATCGCACCTCTCAGCAGAATCCCCGGCTCGTGCCGGTTAGCAGACCGGCACAGAGACGTTCCGAGGACCGCCGTTCCGGCCATCATGATAAGGCAGGCCCCAGCCAACCCTGCCCAAGTGACCGCGGCGATTCTGTGCGCGCTGAGCCAGAACCTCCAGACAACCCACACCAGCGCATATCCTGCGACCAGCGACACTACGGTAATGATGACCAGATCGGACATCACGTAGGCAGCGGTCAGCCTGGGCGTTGCCCCGACAGCTCGCCTGAGAGCGAGTCCGCGAGTCCTCTCGCGCACCCAAAGCGAAGCGAAACTGCCCGCGTTCACATAAGCCACGACAGCAATGAGGGCGGCGATTCCCGACATGACTACCGAGACAGTGCGCGCCTCGCGAATCGAGCTAGCATACCGCTCGGTCCCGCTGACAACCTGGACCACCGCGTCTGCGCTCACTCCTCTCGCAATGGGCAGGAACATGGCTAACACCTCGTCAGACGAGGTACCGCGAGGGGTATACACGGCTACCTCAGGCGAACCGCCGCCCGCAGGAAACGCCTGTAAGGGAACGAACACCCGCGGCCTCGGATCGCCGCCCGCCTTGCGACCGACTAACGCCGCGATTGGAAGCGCCCGGCCTGGATAGAGCTCAAGCACATCGCCCGTGCGCAGGCCTCCGCCCAGATCAGAGAAGGCCCAGTTGACGGCGATTCCGCCTTCGGCACCGGCCCGGGCCAACGCGTCCGCGGTATTGCCGGGATACAGATGCACATAGCCGTCATACAGAATCAGCTCCGCCATCACCTCCCGCGGCTCACTGCCTGCGTCCGTCTTCACCAGAAACGGCCTGCCGGGGACCGCGAAGAAGAACCCCTCCAATTCACCTTCGCCGACCATGCGGGACAGCGCCGCTGAAGTGAAGGCATTGCCGACTCCTCGTCGCTGGATGGGCGCCGATGGCGCGCCTGATCCCGACACACCGGAGGCCTCTGCGGCCTTGATGTAATACAACCGATCCAGATCCCCTGGCAGGCGGCCGATGATGCCGCCGTAAGTGGACTGAGCCATTCCCAGTCCCAAAGAGAGCGCTGCCGCGGCGATGGTTAGCCCAAACCACAGAAGCAGAATGCCCCAGAAGTTGCGTTGTAGCTGCCCGCGAAACCCCGCCAGTATGTCCTGCATGATCCCGGAGTTCATCGCGCCAGCACCTCCTGGGGCGCGCCTGCCCGAGTTACCATGCCGTCCTGGATCACCAGAGCCCGGTCAAGCGCCATGGCCACGTCTGTGTTGTGAGTTACGACAACCAGCACACTGTCAGCTGCGTTGCGATGAACCTCAAGGAGAAGATCCATCACCAGTCGCCCGGTGCTCGAATCTAGGTTGCCTGTGGGCTCGTCGCACAGTATCACCTGGGGCCTACCCACTACAGCCCGGGCTATCGCAACGCGCTGCTGTTCGCCCCCTGACAGCTGAGACGGCCTGAGGCGCTCCTTTCCGGCAAGGCCCACTCGGTCGATAGCCCGCTGTGCGGCGTCTCGGCGCCTGGCGGCGGGCCAACCTCGACATTCAATCAAGGGCAATGCCACATTCTGAGCCACGGTGAGTTCGTCAAGGAGGTTGTAGCGCTGAAACACGAAACCTATTCGGTCCCGGCGCGTCTCGGCGCGCTGGGCCTCCGATAGCTCCGTGACGTCCACGCCCCCGAGTCGGTACGTCCCCCCGTGGGACGGTCCAGCAGGCCAAGAAGTGAGAGAAGGGTGCTCTTGCCGGCTCCTGACGGGCCTACCACCGCCACTGCCTGGCCCCCCGGTATCTCAAGGCTGACAGGGCCCAGGGCCCGCGCCATTCCTCCATGCGTCCGATACTTCCTTGTTATCTCGTGTAGTCTGATCAAGCGCCTACACCTCCGCAAACGGGCTTATTCCAATGGCTATGGGCCACCCTAGACTGATGCCTCGTACACCTCTACGCTACCATCGATGTGGACCACGTACAGCTGCAACGCCAACATGAACCATAGCCAACGCTACCCAATCCTGCCGGGAAGCTTGCACAAAGATGGTTCTACGTATGCAATGGACTTCCTCCTACTGTGCGGCGTGAAGCTCCGTCACTTTCGCCACAGCCCAGGCGCCGTCAATCATGCGACCATCGCCGGGCCGCCCCTCGCATGCTCGACCGAAAGGATAGTGCGCCTGGGTCGGAGAATACTTGGCTAAGGTTTCCGCGAATCATGGCGCATAGTGGATATTGCGTAATCTTGTTCCTATTCGGCCCCACGCATGCGGTCCACCGGATACAGAGTCAGACCTTAAGTGGCGGCATAAGGAAGTGAGCATATGAAAGCGCTGGTCACAATCAAGGCTGCGGGGAAGAAGAAGCATTTGGCGAGCATTCCGCTGGACGTCCCGGGATCGCCCTTGACACTGAGGCAGTTTGTCGAACAGATCGTTGCCGACAGCGTGAAAGCGTTCAACGCCAGAAAGGTCGATTCTGACCTTGTCAGGTACTTGACGCGAGATGCCATTGACGAGCAGGTCTTCACGGGCAAGCTGGGCTTCGACCGCAGATACGGCAGCAAGGACGCTGACGTGGGCGAATCCGTCAAAGCAGCGCTGCTTGCGTATGCGGATGGCTTATACCGGGTTTTCGTAGATGATAGGGAGATAACCAGTCTGGATGAGATGATACAGCTTCACGAAGCGAGCACGGTCGCGTTAGTCAGGCTCACTATGCTATCCGGCGCCATATTTTAGGGGATATCGAAGTGTACCATTATGGGGATAAGCTCGAGACAATCAACACTCATCTGGAGTGCATACGAACGAAGTGGATTGCCGGCGCCGGCGAAGCGAGAGACCTTGCCGCGGCCCTTTTGTCGTGCATAGCCGAGATCCCCGGCGACACACGTTCCTATGCGCAGAAGCGCAATGACCTACGTACGCTGATCGATGTGTTTTCAGGCGAATACCAGGATGCCTTGGGCATGCTGCTCGGCGAAAAGTCCGCGAAGATGTTCCAGAAGATCTGGGAACGCTGCACCCTCTACCCCTTTTCATTGGGTTGGTTCAGAAGGCCTTTCCGCAGCCAGAAGGAGAGCATGCTCTATCTTGATATGAACCTGTCATTGCTGCAGGATATGGTGTATGCCGGCGCGTTCGGAGAGATCGACATAGCGAACGAACTGATGAAAAACGAACACGCGTACGGACATATGTTCTCCCGTCTGAAAGCTGCGATGATCGCCGCCGAGATCGATGACGGAAACAGCGAGATCTTGGACATTGCCAGTAGCATCATCTATGGTGAGAACGAGGGCGGTCTTGTCTCCAGAGAGCTCATAGCCGGACTGCTCATGAGCCGAAGCGAAGCGGCGCACAAGATGATCGGCGACCTATTGCTCGCTGCCAAGCTGCAGGAAGGGCTGAGGCAGGCAATCGCGGAGTCCATGGATGAAGGCTCGCGTCAGGGCTTCCTGCACATCCTGAGGCTGATCATCGACAACAACCTAGCGCGCTTCAGGTCTACATCGCTCTATGGGCTGTAGCCTTTGACGAAGTCGCAGATATTGAGCCGCTCGTGCTTGACCTCATCAAGGATACTCCGAAATACCGAAAACTGACCGCTCTCTACTTCCTGCATCAGACTTGGGCACCCAGGCTTCAGAACCTGATCGCCTGCAAAACGCTTTCGGATAGCGATCCGGAAGTACTGGCCTGGAGCATCCAGAATCTCTTTACCGATGGGGTCATTACCGGATATAACTTCGCTGTCCCCGATATACGGTCATTGCCGCGGGAGTATCCGCCGGAAAAGGTCTATGGGCTCCTTGAGACGGTCCTGAAGAGGTTCAACAAGAAGGAAACAGTATTCAGGGAAAGCCTGTTCCCGTGGTGCACGCTGACGTTGACTGCTTCTGAGATCGTCCAGAAACAGATCTACTGCGCGGGCATGACGACAGAACGACAGAACTACGTAGACAGGCTCCTTGATCTGCGCGAGAAGATGAGCATTGGAGTAAGGCACGGCTTCGTCCAGAACTTCCTGTGCAATCCCACAACGGAAAAGCAGAAGGTCGCGCTAGTAGAAGCTCTGGGCGACAAGAGCTCTCAGGTTCGTGAGCGCGCCGGCAAGATTCTGTCGGACATGGCCCTTACGAGCGACGATTTCCTCATCATCGAGGATCTGCTGCGATACAAGGCAGGCGATCTGCGAAAAAGCTGCATGACTCTGCTGCTCAGGCAGGAACCAGTTGCGCTTCTGGCCGCAATCGGCAGATTGCTGGAGAGCAAGAATGAGAACAAGCGGCTGGGAGCAATCGAGCTTGTATCCGCGCTTCGGGAGAATGAGCGTTTTTCCGGCATCCGTAGCAATGCTGAAGAGATGATTCTATCGCTGGAACCGTCCACCCAGACAGAGTCGATACGCGCAAAGGAAGTCGCCGATGCCAAACAGCCTGTCTATACCCCAGAAAACGGATTCGGCCTGTATGATCCGGCCAAGCTCCATACTCCCATTGTTCGGCAGCCCCGCAACGCTGTTGAGCTGGAATCGGCCCTATCCCCGCCAGTCAGACGCATCCAGGACATCTATACAGAGCTCTCTGAGCTTATTCACGAGCACCGCGAATACCAGTATGAGACAATTGACCATGACGGCTCGAAATCCACGAATGTGCTTGGATCACAGTGCTTTCTGAATCCGCTGACATGGAGCGCGTCAACAGCAGGCGAAATCCTTGACAACTACCCGCTCCGCGCGGTTTGGGAGAAGTTCTTCGCCGATATGGGGCTGGCGAAGGACTTGCTGTCTGTGGCTTTTGCCAGGCAATGTGCGGAAGGGCCTGTCTTCGATGCTCAGGAGTCTTTGCGCAAGGAAACAGGCTTAGGGCTTTCGGAAGGCGACAGCGCGACACTGCGGGAGTTCTTCAGCGGTCTGCCGTACGAGAGGCTATGCACGTCGATTCTGGGGGTTCTGACATATAGCATCCCCGCCAAGGAGCGTTTTGACATGGCATACTCGGTGTGCCATGGTCTCCTCCATGCCGTACCCTCCTCCCTCTTCCGTAAGCTGTTGGCTTCCCAATACGCCGCGCATAGACTGATCTGCCCAAGCAAGCAGGAGTTCTACTTCGGCGATAGCAGCCAGTTGAACTACTGGCTCGACGCCACGAAACGGGCGGCCGACTCGGACGATCTGTTCTCAAGGTATTTCAACATTGCTTACTCCTTCTATAGAGCATCCGACTACAAATCCGAGCGCCGTTACTCCTACTGCTCACTGGAGACTGCGGATTTCGGCAGAGCTTTCGGTCTCGGCCTGATCGATGAGAACGAGGTTCTCTTTGAGCTGATGGGCAGGCAGGCCAGTCCTGTACATCTGGAGCGCCTAACCAACCAGATGCTGCGTAAGCGCCGTGAAGCGGCGCAGTTCGAGTCCCTACTGGATGAATCGCGCCTGGCAATCCGCAGGATAACCCAGATGGAAGTCGCGCGCGGCGAGATGACGACCTGCGTTAGCCATCTGGCGGCGAGTACGCGCAGGTGCTACGGCGTCGATACGTTTGTGTCCATCCTGCTCAAGATGGAGAAAGATAGTTATGTCCGGGGGTACAACGCCGTTGGTCGCGACAACACGAAAAAGGAGATGCTTTCGCATCTCTTGAAGTGCTGCTATCCCGATGCCGGCGATGACCACGAGAAACTCCGTTGTCTCTTAAGTGGCCGAGCGAGCGCAGACGCTCAGCTTATCGATGCGGCGATGTACGCTCCGCAATGGCTGGACATCGTTCAGGATTACCTGCAATGGCCGGGGCTCAAGAGCGCCGCGTGGTATTTCCGCGCGCATATGAACGACTACTTTTGGGACGAAGAACAGGCTGTCATCGCGCGCTATTCACCCATCGAGCCGGCGGATTTCAGAGACGGCGCGTTTGACGTGGCCTGGTTCTGGGACGCGTACAACACGTTGGGCGAGAAGCGGTTCGGGACCGTATACCAGTCGGCGAAATACCTGGCATCCAGCAGCCAGCACAGAAGGGCGCAGTTGTTTGCCGACGCGGTTACGGGGAAGCTCGATCTTGACAGGACTGAACAGGAAATCAGAGAGAAGCGCAATAGAGACCGCCTTCTGGCCTATGCCCTGATACCTATTGCGGACAAAGCCGATGTCCTTCATCGTTACGAGTTCATCCAGAGCTTTGTAAAGCAGGCGAAGACGTTTGGCGCGCAACGTCAGGCAAGCGAAACCACCGCGGGAAGAATAGCTCTATCAAACCTCGCCCGCAATGCGGGCTATCAGGATGCCAACAGGCTCATGTGGCAGATGGAGACTGACAAGCTGCGCGAGATCTCACCGTTTCTTGCCGCCCCTCAGCAGGTGGAGGATTGCGAACTTCGCCTGATGATTGACTCGGGCGGCATGGCTGAGATCAGCGTTATCAGGAACGGCAGACAACTCCGCGACATTCCGACAAACATGAAGAAGCACGAGCTCTGTCAGCGCCTGAAGGCCGTTCAGAAGTACCTGAAGCAACAGCACTCCCGCGCTCGGGAAAGCCTGGAAAACGCCATGGTTTCGGAGGACACGTTCTCCACAGCGGAACTCGCCGCCCTGGAGCAGAATCCCGTGATAGCGCCGCTGATCGGCAACCTTGTTCTTGTCGTAGACGGGAAACATGGGTATTGGAGAAAAGGCGAACTCGTTTCGCCCGGCAGGTCTGCAATGGAAGTTGAAGAAGGCGCTCAGCTCAAGATCGCTCATCCGAAGGATCTGCTCGAAATGGGCGTATGGGCCGAGTATCAGCGCGCTTTGTTTGACCGGCAGATCATCCAGACATTCAAGCAGGTGTTCCGTGAGCTCTACCGACCAAACGCCGATGAGCTCAAAGAGCTGACTCGCTCAACAAGATACGCAGGCCATCAGGTTCAGCCGAAGAAGGCGCTGGCGCTGCTGAAGAGCCGGGGATGGACAGCGAGCTATGAAGAGGGATTGCAGAAAGTCAGCTTCAAAGACAACGTTGTTGTCTCCCTCTGCGCCGCGATGGACTGGTTCTCGCCTGCCGACATCGAACCTCCGACTCTTGAGGCAGTCGCTTTCCATGACAGGAAGACATACAAAGCGGTACCGATTGACCGGATATCCCCATCCTGTTCTCTGAGACCATGCGCGATGTCGATCTTGTCGTAAGCGTTGCCCACGCGGGGAGCGTCGATCCCGAGGCTAGCCTGTCGACGATAGAGATGCGCGAGAGCCTGCTCGGCGAGATGCTTCGCCTCTTGGGTATCAAGAATGTAGAGCTGCGCAAGACACACGCTTTCATCAAAGGCAAGCTCGGCGAATACACAGTTCATCTGGGAAGCGGAACTGTTCAGAAGATGGCCGCGGGAAGCATGTTCATCGTTCCTGTTCACTCCCAGCACCGCGGACGCGTCTTCCTGCCGTTCATGGACGATGATCCCGAGACTGCGGAGATCGTATCGAAGATAGTCTTGCTGGCGAAGGACAGCAAGATCAAGGATCCCGAGATACTACGGCAAGTACAGTCCTGAGAGACGTGGGAGGGATGATGTTTGGCAGAGTCACGCGATCTCCTGTCGCTGAGCGACATCGCCCGGCAGTTCCCAGGGTTCTTGCTGGACCGCGTCAGTTTCTCGTTGCGGCCAGGCGCAGTGATGGGGCTGCTCGGCCCCAACGGCGCCGGAAAAACTACGATAATCAAGCTGATCCTCAATCTGATCCGTCCCGACTCCGGAAGCATCCGGGTATTCGGCTTGGATAGCCGGAGCCACGAGATCATGATTAAGCGGGACATAGGCTACGTTGGGGAAAACGCTCTCCTTCCGCCGAACGGCACAGCCCGCTGGCTTGGCCGGTTCCTCTCCATTTGCTTCCCTTCCTGGGACGATAGCCTGTACCGGCTCTATTTGGACCGCTTTGAGGTGCCTCTGAACAAACCGGCGCAGGCTCTGTCGAAAGGCACCCGCACCAAACTTGCCTTAGCGGCGGCGATGGGGCATCGTCCGCGACTGCTCATCCTGGATGAGCCGACTTCGGGGCTAGATCCAATCGTTAGGCTCGAGGTAGTAGGCGCCATTCGCGAGGCTGCCGACGAAGGCGGGCGTTCTGTTCTATTCTCGACGCACATCGTATCCGACCTTGAGGCGGTCGCGGACGCAGTGACCGTAATCAACCGCGGCCGGGTGCTTGTATCGGAGGAAAAGGATGAACTGCTTTCGAGATGGCGGCGGGGGGAGTCGCCCCTCAGCCTTGAGGAAGTCTTTGTCCATCTGGTAAACAGCAGCGACGTTGGGGCTCGCAGGGAGGCGATGGGCCGTTGATCATCAGGCTGGCCTATGAAGAGCTTCGCGCCCGCGTCAAGACGATAGGCATCGTCTCAATAGTCGCATTCGTGATCGTGATACCCAGTATGGGCGCTAGTCGCCACGTCTACAGCATCGCCGTGGCGTTCATTGTGGCGCTTGCAGCCGCAGTCTACAACCAGCGAAGCACATATGAGGATGAGAAGGACGAGACGCTGCCGTTCTTGAGGTGTCTGCCCATCTCCCCGGCAGAGGTGGTGTGCGCTAGAGCCCTGGCGAGCGTGGCCGTGACCGCCCTTTACACCGTTCTAGCGCTCATAGCCGCGACACTGGCGACAAGGTTCATCCTCGGGCGCGGCAGCCCCAACTGGAAGGCCGGCGCAGTGCCCGCCTTTGGGCTCGGGCTGTTCACAATGGCCTTCATGCAGGCGGTCTATTTCCGCTTTGGCGCAAGGGTTATCGTAGGGTTCCTGAATATCGCCATGTCTGCTGGAGCGATTGCGATATTGGCTTTCAAGTCGCCCGTGCTGAGCGCTCGGTTTGGACCCCTCGCCTCCCGAGCCATTTCGCATGCGGCGGCATGGCGCGCTGAAAACCCTGCTATCGCAGCAGCTGTCCTCGGGGCCGTTGCGATCTGTGCCATACTGGCCACTTGGGCCTACGCCGCGTGGGCGCTTGGCCGCAAGGAGATTGTTTAGCCCGGTTCGGGCGAAGCCTATGTCAGCTGGAGGTGTGAACGATTGCTCGCACGCATGATCGCCATGGAGATTCGGGCCAAGACCCGAACGATACTGGCTCAGATGCCGCTGATCCTCCTAATCGGGCCGGCGTACGCACTTCTATGGGAGGCAGAGGAGGCTCTGAGCCTGTTCCCATCGTTGGTATGCTTGTCGGTGTGGGAGTACATGCGCGTGACCGCATATGACGAAGACATATCGAAAGCGTGGCCGTTCCTGAGGTCGCTCCCAATCCAGCCCCGCCAGATCGTAAGCGTTCGCTATGTTGCGAGCATACTCGTCTTCGTCGCTTACGGCATTGTCGCCCTGGGCATCATCTTTGCTATGCCGGGCCTGCGCAGCGCCGCACATCCCGGTTCGCTGCTGGTCGCAATCGGAATCTCACTGGGGGTTGGGCTGGTTCTGATCGGGCTACCTAACTGGCTTTACTACCGCGGCGGCTATGCAGCCATCTCAACGGCCGTTCTCCGCTCGGCCGTCCCGTTCGTAGCCATCGTTCTTTTCCTGCTGTCGCCGCTTGGCAAGTCCGAAGCTGTTGTCACTCTGTTCAGGAAAGCCGCTCAGGCCGGCAAATGGGTTCTTGCACACCCCATGCCGTCCATTGTGATATGGATCGCTGTTGCGTGCTGTATAGTTGCCCTGAGCTGGAACCGCTCTATTGCTTCATTCTCGCGGAAAGAGTTCTGATGTACTTGACCGCCCTTTCTAGTGCCTCATCGGGACGGACCCGCAGGTCGGGCATGAAGCCACGTCTGAGCATCGCTCCGTAGGTCTTTGTGCCCACAAACACCACGTTATCAAGTTGGCGCAAGACTCTGACGAAGCTCTCGCCGACAGAGTAGACGTATGAGTCGATATCGAACCGCGCGAAAAGCCTGTATCTACGACACATTTTCATGTCGCCGATGGCGAAATGGCCGTCCTGGATGAAGCCAGGCCATCGCTGAAGCATGTCGGCGAAAAGAGTGCATTCTCCCTCATCATATGGCTACACGGAACCAAACTCGGGTTATCAGCAGCCAAGAGCCGACCAGTGGGGTGATATCAGTGCCTCGCTTCATCGGAGAGCCCGCCCAAGGTGAGTTCTCCTCGGCAGGAACCACACCGGCGGCGTTCGCGTGGAACGACACGTCCGTTCGGGTAGTGGACATTCTCTCGGAGTGGCAGGATTTCGGGTTCCGCGGCACTCGCCCGTCCGCAAGGACATGGAGGACCAGGCGCCACCGCAACTACTACAGAGTCCCGTGCGATTATGGGCATATGTGTGACACATACCTGGACAGGGGCAGCGGACGGCGCGAATGGCCGCATCAATCACGACTGCAAGCAGGAACACGTACTGGGGGCCAAGGTGGTCCCATAAGTCCCGATACGAAGGCCAGGGCGGCGCCGACGAGCATCCTAAAGAACCGCAGAACGGCCAGCCAGTCGCTCATTCTCTCCGAAGAAACGAGCTCAAAGGCCATGGCCTGGGTTACAACCAGCGTGACGTATTTCGTCTACGACAGTTGGGTGGATATGAGGAGCAGCGATACAAGGGAAAGGACTGAAGCGATTAGGAACAGTGGTCTGATCCCCTGCGTGCTAACCCCGCCAAACCAGGTGACAAGCACCGCCCCGATCACTGGTCCGGCAAGCCCCATCACCCCCTGCCCAAGGCTCTCACAGCAGCCCATTGCAGTTGCCCGATCGCTGTTCAGAAGTGAACTCCCACACACAATTCCACAGCTGTGGCTGGATACAGTCGATCCGCACCACCAGATCACGGCTCCGATAAGGGCTACCGCCCAATCACGGTGCCGGCAACCATGCCAGCGCTGTTGACCACGCCCAGCTGTGTTCCCGTGGCACCGAGAAGCGCTATGTACACGCTTAGGTAGGGAAAGACCATCTAGTACAGCAGCTTGTCTATAGATGTGCGTATTCCGATGAAATCGTCCACCTGGTCCGGAGGAAAGCGTCCACTCGTTCCGGTCCAATTCGTCCACCTGTTCCGATCCAAATCGTCCAGCTGGTCCAGGGCAAATCGTCCACCTGTTCCGGGGCAAAGAATCCGGTGGTTCTGAAAGGCCCCGGCTGGCCAGGTCGGAGCGAAGCGACGCACGGTATGGGATCATGTCCCTTGGTCAATGGTTCGCTGCGGTCGCTGCTCTACCTTCCTCATCGACTCCCCTTTCAGGCGTATTCTGTGTGAATTGTGAACAAGGCGGTCAAGGACTGCATCTGCCACGGACGGGTCGATGATAGATGCATGCCAGTCTTCAACCGGGAGTTGGCCGGCAATGATCGTGGAGGACAGCTGGCTGCGATCGTCGACGATCTCCAGGATGTCGTGGCTTTCCGAGGGCCCCAGCGGCGCCGTTCCCCAGTCGTCCAATATCAGTAGGCGTGTCCTCGACAGTCTGCTTAGCAACTGGGGATACGATCCGTCGCCATGGGCGACAGTTAGTTCGGATAGCAGGCGCGGCACTCTGTAGTACCGCGCGCTGAATCCGTGGCGGCAAGCGGAGTGAGCCAGGGCACAGGCTATGAACGTCTTGCCCACGCCCGTAGGCCCGGTGATCAGGACGTTCTGAGCGTTCCTGGTCCAATCGCATGCGGCCAGGTGAACGATGACGTTTCGGTCGAGGCCGCGGGGTTGCCGATAGTTGATGTCCTCAACGCATGCCGGGAGACGCAACTTGGCCGCCTTGAGCAGGCGAGACAGCCGTCTGTCCTGCCGACAAGCCCATTCCCGGTCAACCAGCATGCCGAAGCGTTCGTCGAAAGACAACTCATGTATGTTGGGCTTTTCCCTTTGCCACGAATAGGCTTCGCTCATTCCGGCCAGGCGCATGTCGTTCAGCCGTGTTATGGTGTGTTCAACCAACATTTCATCGGGCCTCCTAGTTGAAGTAGCCTGGTCCGCGGACATTGGTATGGGCGGGCATCGCCTGAGGCGTCTGGTCGGGCAAGGGAACCTGATCCAGCCCGTTCTTGAGAATGGACTTTACGCTCTTGTATGAGATGCCTCCCAGCGCCAGCGCCCTGGCTGCCGCCGCTTCCAGTCTCTCCGCTGAATAGGCTT
>ENA-UOOH01001399-UOOH01001399.1-fermentation-metagenome-genome-assembly--contig:-NODE-1399-length-23676-cov-3.636933_pt1 | contig 23676 bp, 19 predicted proteins | sample MGYA00245778_ERZ724025 | MGnify/ENA primary metagenome ERZ724025 (study PRJEB28704, sample SAMN03018313) | fermentation metagenome | biome: anthropogenic terrestrial biome; feature: soil; material... | reverse complement strand
CTTCCGGGCGCGTATAGCTGGAGTCCTCCGCCGACACCTTGATGTCGTCTTCCACACCCGCCAGCCTGCCCAGTTCGCCTTCCACGGTGACGCCCTTGTCGTGGGCGTATTCCACCACCTTGCGCGTCAGCGCGATGTTCTCCGCGAACGGCAGGTGGCTGCCGTCAATCATCACGCTGGTGAAACCGCCGTCAATGCAGCTTTTGCAGGTCTCAAAGTCCGGGCCGTGGTCCAGGTGCACCACGATGGGCAGCCCGCTGGTGTCCACAGCCGCTTCAATCAGCTTCATCAGGTACTCGTGCTTGGCGTACTTGCGCGCGCCGGCCGACACCTGCAGGATGAGGGGCGCTTTTTCTTCCTGGGCGCCTTCCACAATGCCCTGAATGATTTCCATGTTGTTGACGTTGAACGCGCCGATGGCGTAGCCGCCATCATAGGCTTTTTTGAACATTTCCTTTGAGTTGACCAATGGCATAACAAAAACCCTCCTTGCGTTAGTTGGGGTAAAAGGACGCTCCTTTTATTATATCCTTACGCAAGGAAGGCTGTCAAATGATTGTATTATGCCAAACTCAGTCAAAAATGCTTTGACGAACTCAATTTTTCCGCTCCCGCGTTACCTCTTTCAGTCAGCGTAGGATCCACTACGCCTCCTTTTCTCGGTTTAGCGGGAACGAAAAAATCAATCGTGCATCATCGCATTTTTTCGTTCGTTTTGCATTTGTATTGTTTCATTCCGGTATAAAGGTGAGCAGCGTGGCGTCATAGTAGTTGAGCTGCAAGCCATCGGGCGTCAGCTTGAACACAAAGGAGGTGCCAAAGTAGTCCACCACCAGCGTATCGCCCTGCTGCTGCCAGGGGCAGGCGGGCATGGCGGCGCCGCCGATGGTCATCACGGCCTGGCCATCCGCGCCAAAGCGCACGTCGTAGCGGCCGATGACGGCCGGGTCAAGCACCACGCCTGCCGCTTCGGCCTTGCTGCACACCAGCATTTTATCGATATAATCCTGCATGCCGCCGCCGGAGGGCACGGCGGGCTGTTCAGCCGAGGGGGCCTGCGCAGCTGGATCGGCAACCGGCGCTGCCGGTGCGTCCGTGAGGGCGGGTTCCGCGGGCGCCGTTACCTCGGGCGCTTCTGCGATTGGCTGCTCAGGTGTCGATGCTTCCGCTGTCTGCATGGGGCAGCCGCCGCGCTGCACGATGTCGGCCATGCGCATCAGCGCGCCATTGGTGAATGTCTGGAAGGCCTCCAGCATGTCATCGGCGGTATTCTCCGGCAGGTAGATGCGCAGGTTGGGTGCCTCCATTGGGAAGGGGCTGCTGGCTTCGGGGAACAGGGCGGGATCTGGCTTTTCAAAGCACAGGGTTTCCATGGCATCACAGCCAATGAACACGCCGTTGCCGATGGCGGTCACGCTGGCCGGGATGCGCATCTGTTTGAGCGCGCCGCACTTCTGAAACGCGCCTTCGCCGATGATGGCCACCTTGTCGCCCAGGTCAACCCCGGTCAGCGCGCCGCACATGTGGAAGGCATAGCCCGCGATATCGCGGATGCCGTTGATGAACTGAACGTCGGTCAGCTTTTCGCACTGCTCAAAAGCGCGCACACCAAGCAGCGTGATGGGGCCGAAACTCGTCACGCGCTCCAGCGCCTTGCAGTTGAGGAAGGCGCTGTCGCCAATCTCCTGCACGGTTTCCGGGATGACCACCGAGCGCAAGCCCAGGTTGTCCTGCTGCCCCTGGGCAACGCTGAGCACGGTGAGGTCGGAGAACGCGCTGAAACCGATGCCGCGCACGGGTACGCCGCCGATGCTACGGGGGATGACCACGTCGGCGGAGGTGCCCACATACTTATTAATCTGGCCGGTGGCCGTGTCAAACTCAAAGTCCGCTTCCGCGTTGGGGGTGTAGGACTCCGGCATGGGGACAAGCGTGCTTTCCTCGCCCACGCGCAGCAGGCCCATGTACCAGGGCAGGTTGAGCTGCGCAGCCTGCCGGGCCAGCTGCTCGTCCGTGGCGCTGGCGGTGGCACGTAAAACATCGGGGTTGAGCCCCTGGAAGGCATCCGGTGCCACCTCGGCAGACGCGGGGAACACAAGACTTGTCAGTCCCTCGCACCCGGCGAAGGCACCCGCGCCGATGGTGGTGACAGAATCCGGAATGATAACCTGTGTCAACTGCTTGCAGTTGCGGAAAGCCCCTTCCCCAATGGTGGTCAGGGAGTCAAACAGGCGGATTTCCGCCAGCTGGCTGTCGGCAAAGGCCTCTTTGCCGATGGTGGTGAATTGGTTGGAGCGCGGCAGGTCAAAGCGGGTGAGGGCGCTGCCTCGAAAGATGCCTTCGCCAATGCCCGACACGGCCACCAGGCCGTCATCGGTCTGCATGTTCCAGAAGGAGCTGACTTCGGTCTGCGTGCCCGTGTAGCCGGTCAGCAGGCCGGTGGCCGCGTCAAAGGTAAAGGCATCCCCCGGCGCATAGGGCGCCTGGTCGGCCTCGTTGGCGCGCCACACATTGGTTTGAATGCCCATCTTCGCAAGCGCCGCGCGGGCCGCGTCCTCCTGCGCTTTGGTGGCGGTGGCGGCCATGTCTACGTCGGCCAGCTTGGTGCCCTCCAGGGCGTCGGGCGCGATGTCGGGCAGCGCATCCCGATCAATCACCATGTAACTCAACGCGGAGCATCCCTTGAAGGCGGCTGGGCCGATGGCCTCGATGGTGTTGGGCAGTATCACGGTTTCCAGCCAGATGCTGTTGTTGAAGGCGTTTTCCGGCACCTGGGTAAGCCCAGCGGGCAGCGTGATTTCCTTCAGCCGAGTCTGGCGGAAGGCCCCTTTGCCCAGCTCGGTCAGCCCGCTGCCCAGCGTGAGGGAGGTCAGCATGTTGGTGCTCTCCAGCGCGTCCTCGCCAATCTCGCGCAGGCTATTGGGCAGGCGCAGCGCCATCAGGCCGGTGGCGCGCAGGGATTGCTTGCCCAGCACCTCCACGCCTTCAGGCACCTCCAGGTACCAAATATTGCGGTTGACGGCCAGCGCGCCGGGCCCAATGGCGCCCAGCGGCGTGCCGTTCACCTGGTCGGGCAGCACCACGGCGGCGGCACGCCCGGTGTAGGCGGTCAGGGTACCGTCGGCATCCACCGTCAAGTCGCCCGCATCCGCCGTCAGCGCAAAGGGCTTGCTCTGCGGTCCCGGCTGGCAGGGCACGCCCAGCAGCTGCTCATAGGCAGCTTGCTGGTCTGCCGGCACAGTGATGATGGCATTGGGGTTATCCCGCGACAGGGTGAAGGCGCTTTCGCCCACATGCAGGGGCGCGGGGCCCGTGAAGGTGAGCTTCTCCAGGGCGCTCAGCGAGGCGAAGGCGCTGTCGCCAATGACAGCCAGATTGGGCGGTAGCGTCAGCTCCTTGAGGGCGGTACAATTGAAGAAGGCATAGCCGCCCACCGCCTGCAAACTGTCCGGCAGGGTAACGGCTTGCAGGTTCTGGTTGAAATAGAACGCGTTGACCCCGATGTGGGTAACGCCCTCCGGGACGACCGCTGCGGTCATGGTTTGGCTCTGGTCAAACAGGAAGTCCCCCAGCTGATAGACGGGCTGACCCAATACTTCCTGCGGGATGGTCACCTCCCCGCCCGGCCCGGTGTAGGCGGTCAGCGCCCCGGTCTGGGGCGTGTAGGTGTATTCCATCGGCTGGTCCGCCAGCGCGGGGGTCAGGATAAGGCTGCATAGCATCCATACCAGAAACAGTCGCTTCATCAGGAAGGCCTCCTTATGTACTCAGCGTTTTCATAATTGAATGTGTAAAAGATATCATAGGTCGGTTTCAGGTTGATGTCAAGCAATTCTCGGGATATTTCGGGCTTATGACCTCTGCGCAAAGATATCAATCGGGCGGCCTTCTTGCGAAAGCCGCCCTGGAGACATGCAGGATGTATCCGTTATTTCTTCTCCCACGGGATGGGCGCGCCGCGCTTGATTTTCTCGATTCGGGAAATCCACATGGCGCAGGTGGCGTCGCCCGTGATGTTCAGCGTGGTGCGGCCCATGTCGAATATCTTGTCCACGCCGGCAATCAGCGCGATACCGGCCACCGGCAGGTTAACCGACTCCAGCACCATGGCCAGCATGATCATGCCGGCGCCGGAGACACCCGCCGTGCCGATGGAGGCCAAAGTGGCGGTCAGCACGATGGTGGCCATCTGCCCCAGGGTGAGTGTCACCCCATAGCAGGAGGCGATGAACACGCTGGTGACCCCCATGTAGATGGCCGTGCCATCCATGTTGATGGTGGCGCCCAGCGGCAGCACAAAGGAGGACACCTCGGGGTCGGAGCCCATTTTGTTGCAGCACTCAATGTTGAGCGGCAGCGTGGCGTTGGAGGAGGTGGTGGTAAAGGCGCAAATCATCGCCGGGGCCAGCCCCTTGAAGAAGGCCAGCGGGCTCATCTTGGTGAGGAACTTGACGCTGGCGCCGTACACAATGACCACATGCACGATATAGGCGATGAAGGCCACCAGAATGACCAGTGCCAGCGACCCTACGATGGCGGCACCATTGACGGCAATGACGTCCGCCAGCAGGAAGAAGACACCGATGGGCGACAGCCAGATGATCATCATCAGGATTTTCATGGTCACTTCGTAGGCATCCGCCACAAACTGGCCGATGCGCTGGCCATGTTCGCCGGCCGCCAGGATGCCGGCACCCAGGAACAGCGCCGACACAATCAGCGGCAGCATGTCTGCGTTGACCAAGGGGGCCAGGGCGTTGCTGGGAAAGATGTTGACGATGGTGTTCATGAAGTTGGCTGTCTTGGCCTCATAGACCAGGTCGGTTGTCTCGAGTTTGGGGAACCAGTTCATCCCCTTGAAGAGGTTGGCAAAGAACAGGCCGATGATGACGGCGATGGCGGTGGTAATCAGGTAGTAAATCAGTGTTGTGCCGCCGATGGTGCCAACCCGCTTGATGTCCTTGAGCGATACCACGCCGTTGGTGATGGACAGCAGCACAACAGGGACCACGAGAAACTTGAGCAGGTTAATGTAGATGGTGCCAAAGGGTTTCAAGTAGCTGGTGGTAAAGCCGCCCATGTTGAGCATATTGAAGATGATGCCCGCAATAATGCCCAGAAACATGCCGATAAAAATCCACGCAGCAAGGGACAGTTTTCTCTTGCCTGTCTGGTCGTTTGACACGACTACCCCTCCTTATGTTGCCTGCCCGGCTTTTGTTGAGGTTACTTTAGCATGACGAAATGTATAAATCAAGCATATGTTCACTTTATTTCAACATAAATATGTACATCTTGCAAATCCAGTCATCAAAATGCACAAATCGTGGTATACTGTCCATCAAGGTGCGCGGAGTGTAGCGCATCAAATTTCATCGACCAGGCAGGATAGTACAGTTGAGCAACGGGACCCGGCGTTACGACATCGCCTACCGCTTGGGGCGTGCCCTGTTGGTGACGCCCTTTGCGTGGTATTTGCGCTTTCGATTCAAGCCGGTGGGGGAGATACCGACCCCCTATTTGGTGGTGGCCAACCACACCATGGATTTGGACTTCATGCTGGTAATCCGGGCGTTCCCGCGGCTGATGCATTTTGTTCTGGGCGATACGGTGTTTCAATCCGGTCTGCTGCGCTGGCTGTTGATGACCCTGCACAACCCGGTGGCCCTGCGCAAAGGGGGCACGGACATGCGGGCGGTGCTGTCCATCCTGCAGCGGCTGCGCGCGGGCCAGAACATCTGCCTGTTTGCCGAGGGGCATACCTGCTTTGACGGCGTCACGGGCCCCATCCCGCGCGGTACGGCCACATTGGCGCGCAGCGCCGGGGCTACGCTGGTCACCTATGTGGTGGGCGGCGGCTATTTCTCAGCGCCCCGCTGGGGGCGGGGCTTCCGCCGGGGGCGCACCTGGGGCGAGGTGAAGGGGATTTACCCGCCCGAGCAGCTCAAGGCCATGACGGACGCGGAGATTGCCGCGCTGCTGGCGCGAGACCTGCATATCGACGCCGCGCAGGAGCAGCAGGTGAACCCGGTGCCCTACCGTGGCCGCCGACCGGCGGAAGGGCTGGAGAACGCCCTGTACCTGTGCCCCCGCTGTCTTTCGTTTGACAGCCTGCGGGGCGAGGACAACCGCCTGCACTGTACCTCCTGCGGCACGCACGCCGTGTATACGCCGCTGGGCGCGCTGGAGGGGGATTTCGGGCATTCCCAGATTCGCGACTGGGTGGCCTGGCAGCGGCAGACGCTGGGCGGGATGATGGCAGAAGAAGGCTTCGCCCTGAAAGATGAGGGGCAGACCCTGCGCCAAGTGCAGGAGGACCACAGCGTCCGCGAGGTTGCCCATGGCACGCTGCACATGGACAGGCGGCACATCCGCATCGGGGATTGGGCGCTGCCCATGGACAGCCTGCGGGGCGTGGCCATCTTCCGCAAGAATCGCCTGCTGCTCACCGATAGCGATGGCGAGCGCTATGACTTTGCCAGCGACCATGTACGCAGCGCGTTGAAGTATAAGGATATGTTCGAACTGATAAAGGAGTGACGACGATGGATTATTCAGCCGCCAATACCGGGCTATGGAACGCGTTCGTCTACCTGGGCGTCATTGCCGGGCTGCTGCTGCTGGGCAACGCGCTCAACCGCAAGGTGCGGATTGTGCGCAACAGCCTGTTGCCGGTATCGGCGCTGGCGGGCTTTCTGCTGCTCATCCTGCGCAATACGGGGTTGATGAACATCCCCATGGAAATTTTGGAGATGATTACCTACCACGGCATCGCGCTGGGCTTTATCGCGCTGTCGCTGCGCACCACCAAGGAGGCGGTCAGCGGGAGCTACGCCATGAAATCCGGCGCGCTGATTGTGTCCACCTACCTCATTCAGGGCGTGGTGGGCCTGGTGGTGACGGTGCTGCTTGGCATCACGGTGATGCCCGGTCTGTTCAAGGCGGCGGGCCTGCTGCTGCCCATGGCCTACGGGCAGGGGCCCGGCCAGGCGAACAACGTGGGCAGCAGCTACGAGGCGCTGGGCTTCATCGGCGGGCGCAGCTTTGGCCTGTCGCTGGCGGCGGCGGGGTATCTGTCCGCCTGCCTGGTCGGCCTGTGGTACACCCGTCGCCTGATGAAGCGCAGGGGGCTGGACCACCGGGATGTGAGCGCGGTGTCGGGCTCGGTGACGGTGGACATCTTCCAGGATGAGAACGAGGTGCCGCTGGAGGAGTCAATAGACCGCTTCTCCACCCAGGTGGCGCTGGTACTGGTTACCTACCTGGCCACCTTCCTGGTGACGCTGGGCATCACCACACTGGTGGAACAGCTGGCACCTGGTTTTGCCCGCACGCTGTCCCCGCTGCTGTGGGGGTTTAACTTCATCACGGGCTCCGCGGTGGCCATTGGGTTTCGCAGTGTGCTGGGCAAGCTGCGCAAGAAGAAAATCATCAACCGTCAGTACCAGAACAACTACCTGCTCAACCGCATCTCCGGCCTGGCGTTTGACCTGATGATTGTGGCCGGCATCGCCTCCATCAACATGGAGGACCTGTCCGGCCTGCTGGCGCCGTTCCTCATCCTGGCGGTGTTGGGCGCGGTGGTGACCTATTTCTACGCGCGCTGGATGTGCCGCCGGCTCACGCCGGACTTTGCCGAGGAGAGCTTTGTGGCCATGTACGGCATGCTGACGGGCACCATCAGCTCGGGCATTCTGCTGCTGCGCCAGATTGACCCCCTGTACAAGACACCGGCCGCCGATCAGTTGGTCATCGGCAGCGGCACGGCCATCCTGTTTGGCGCGCCCATGCTGTTGTTGATAGGCTTCGCCCCGCAGAGCGACCTGCTGCTGGGGCTGACCATTGTGCTGTGCGTGCTGTATTTGGCGCTGCTGCTGGCCTACATGCTGGGCTGGCGGCCAAAGCGCGCGAAAAAGGCTGTCTGATTCATACTTTCCAGAAACAAAAATGGCCTGTCCGCAAGACGCGGGCAGGCCTTTAACAAATCGATGAAACTATCTGGTCAGCAGATACGCCAGCAACAGCACAAACCCCAGCGCGAACAAGATCAGGCTGAAGGACAGCGTGCGCAGGATGCGGCGGCTGTTATCCTGTATGGTGTGCCACAGGCTGGCGAACAGGTAGCTGTAGCTGGGCGCTGGCTGCCCCACGCGGCCGAACAGGCGGCGCGCGCCCAGCGTGATGCGGTCGGCTGCCCGGCCAAGGGCGTAGGTTAGCCGGTTGCCCACAGGCGGCGGGCCCGCAGGGCCCTTCACAGGACGCAGCACCGTGCGCACCAGCAGCATAGACACCCCATCTACCAGCACCTCAAAGGTACGGGCAATGAAGGTGGCTGTCTCATACAGCGGGCGAAACAGCACCTCAACGGCGCCCAAAGCGCGCGCCAATAAAGCGAAGGCACCCCATGCAAAAGGGCCGAGGAAGCCGTCCACCAGCTTATCAAGCGGTGTGCACAGCGCGATGCCCAGCCGGGTGATGCCGCTGACCAGCGGGCGGTACAGGCTCTCCTCCAGGTCCAGCCGCTGGGGCCAGCGGTTGAGGTAGGGGCGGCCATCCTCGGCCTTGCCCATCAGCCAGCGGCGCACCACCAGCAGGTAGAGCGCGATGCCGATGATCAGGGACTTGGCCCCGCCAATCAGGTTGACAGGCGCCAGGAACACCACCGCGTGCTCAGGCGCGTGGGCATGCATAAAGTCCAGCGTGCGGTTGGCCAGCGGCGCCAGGGTATCCTCCGGCCGCAGGCCCAATACAAACAGCAGCAGCGCCGAGCCGCCCAGCGCCAGCGCCGGCAGCGCGCCCATGGCGCGGCCCATGCGGTCGAACGCCTCCTGCCGGGTGGGGTGCTTTTCCACAAAGATGGCGATGAACAGCTTGAGCATGTAACAGAAGGTGATGCCGCCGGTGATGATAAACACCCACTCGGCCAGCTGATACCCCAGGGCGCTTTCGCCCAGGTGCTGCAGGTGGACAATATACTCCACAATGCTCTCATGCAGCAGGGTCTTGGAGGCATAGCCGCTGAACATCGGAATGCCGCTGATGGAAGCCGCCCCCACCAGGAAACACGCCATCAGCCCCCAGCGCCTGCGGCCAAAGCCGCGGATGTCGTTGAGGTTGAGCTGGTGCAGGTTGATATAGATGACGCCCGCCGCCATAAACAGGCACAGCTTGATGAGGCTGTGGTTGAGCATGTGCAGTACCGTGCCCTGGGCGGCCAGCGCGTTGTGCTCGCCCAGCAGGCTCTGCATGGCGATGCCAAACAGGATGAAGCCTATCTGGCTCATGGAGGAGCAGGCCAGCGTGCGCTTGAGGTCTGTGGAGAACAGCGCCAGCAACGCACCAAGGAACATGTTAATCAGCCCCAGCACCAGCAGCACATTGCCCCACAGCGCGTCGCCAAAGAACAGGCGGGAGGAGATGACCAGAATGCCGAAGATGCCCACCTTGGTCAGCACGCCGGACAGCAGGGCGCTGGCTGGCGCCGGCGCTACCGGGTGTGCCTTGGGCAGCCATACATGCAGGGGGAACATGCCGGCCTTGGCGCCAAAGCCGGCCAATATCAGCGCGCCAGGCAGGTAGAGCGAGGCATCGCCCGGCGTGTGGGCCAGATGCGCCAGGCTGTCAAAAGCCAGGCTGCCCACCCGCTGGTACAGCATCATCAGGCCCATCAGCATGGCCATGCCGCCCAGCACCGCGATGGCCAGGTACGTCTGCGCCGCGCGCAGGGCGCCGGGCGTCTGCTCGTGCGCCACCCAGCAGTAGCTGGTGAAGCTCATGATTTCAAAAAACATGAAGGCGCCAATCAGGTCATCGGACAGGAAGACGCCAATGGTGGCCCCCATGGTCAGCAGGGTGAAGAAGCAGTAGCGCGCCCGGCTGTGGCCGTGGGCCATATAGGCCGGGGTGAACAGCGAGGTCATCATCCACATGAAGCTGGCCACCGCCGCATACAGCGCGCGGAAGCCGTCGGCCTTCAGGCTGATACCCAGGCCCATCACACGGGGGAAGGCCATCGCCAGCGTGCGGCCATCTAGCAGCAGCCACAGCGCGGCCGCTGTCTCCAGCACCGTCACGGCGATTAGGATGATATAGCCCCAGGCCGCCTTTTTGCGGCCCAGCGCCCAGCAGGGGATGGCCGCCAGGAAGGGCAGCGCCACCATGAGCACAAGCAGAAAGTCCATCAGCGCCACACCCCCTTATACCAGGCCGGACGCGATGCGCGTCAGGTAGTCCAGCAGCGGCTGGCTGTAAAAGCTGAGCACCAGCACTCCGGCCGCCAGCACGCCCAATGTAGCCCGCATGGGCAGGCCAAGCGGCGCAGGCTCCGGCGCGCCGTCCGCCCGGCGGGCGGTATACAGCGTGAAGGACGGCACCAGCAGGTAAATGCCCGTGAGGATGGCGCTGATCAGCAGCGCCACCACGCCCGCCACCGGCAGCGTGCCGCCCAGCAATACGGCGGCCTCGCCCAGTGACCACTTGCTGATAAAGCCAATCAGCGGCGGGATGCCCGTCATGGCCAGGCTGCCCAGCACGAATACGCCGGAGGTGAGGCCCATGCTGCGGCCCAGCCCGCGCAAATCGCGCACATCCTCGGCCCGGGCTTTCACCACGTATACGCCTGCCGCCAGGAACAGCGTGATTTTCATCAGCGAGTGGAACACCAGGTGCATCAAACCGGCCGCGTATCCCTGCGGCGTCAGCAGCAGCGCGCCAAACAGGATGTAGCTGAGGTTGGACACCGTGGAGTAGGCCAAGCGGCGCTTGAGGTGATGCTCACGAAGCGCCATGGCACAGCCGAATACAATGGTGAAGGCAGTGAGCGCCAGCGGGATGTGCTGGGCGTAGCTGCCCTGCAATAGCGCCGCGCCGAAGCTGTAGTAGGTGATGCGCAGGATGGCGAACACGCCGGACTTGACCACCGCCACCGCGTGCAGCAGCGCTGTCACCGGTGTGGGCGCGACCGACGCCGTGGGCAGCCAGCCGTGCAGCGGGAATAGTGCCGCCTTTACGCCAAAGCCCAGGAAGCACAGCAGATACCCCAGGCGCAGCTGGGCGGTGTGCTGAATGCCCACGTGGGTGAACAGGCCGCCGAACACAAAGTCTGTCGTGCCGCCGAAATAGACCAGGTATACCAGGCCGATGAAGGCGAACGCCGCGCCGCCCAGCGAGTAGTACAGGTACTTGAGGCCCGCGTGGACCGAGACGCCGCTGCCGCCATGCATGACCAGGGGCAAGGTGGAGAGGCTCAGCATCTCGTAGAACAGATACAGCGTCAGCAGGTTGGCGCTCAGCGCGATGCCCAGCGTTACCCCATAGCTCATCAGAAAGAAGGCGAAGAAGCTGTCCTGCTTGGGGTGCTCCTGCATGTATTCCACCGCGTACAGGGTGGTCAGCGGCCACAGCACGGCCACCAGCACCGCGAACAGGCGGCCCAGGCCATCCGCGCGCAGCGACAGGGTTAGCCGGTCGGTGAAGCGCAGCAGGTCCACCTCGCCGTTGGCGGGCTGGGTCAGCGCCCAGCCCAGCAGCAGCGAGGTCAGCACCGTCATCAACAGCACGTAGGCGTTGCGCGCCGCGGGCCTCTTCCAGCGGAAGACGGGCAGCAGCGCGCCGGCCAGTAATGGCAGCGCAATGGAAACGGCCAGCATCATACGCGTCCTCTCACAGCGGCATCAAAACAGGGAGGCGGCCAGGCGGTTGAAGGCATCAATCATGGGGCTGGGGTTGACGCCGATGACAACGATGGCCACCGTCAGCAGCAGAATGGGCACCACCATCAGCATGGTGGGCTTGGCGCGCACCTGGGGAATCTTGCACTCGCCATCGGTGCGCAGGTCAAAGAACGCCGTGATGCTGGGCGGCAGCAGGTAGCCGGCCGTCAGCAGGGCGGAAATCAGCAGCACGGTTGGCACCAGCCAGTTGAACAGCGCTACCGGCACGGAGCTCGACAGCGCGCCTTCGGCGATGTACCACTTGGCGATGAAGCCGCCCAGCGGCGGGATGCCAATCAGCGAGATGGAGCAGATGGTGAACAGCCACATCGTCCAGGGCATGTGCTTGCCCAGGCCGTGCATCTCGTCCACCTGGGTGATGCCGGTGGTGAAGATGATGGCGCCCGCGCACAGGAACAGCGCGTCCTTGGTCAGCGCGTGCACCACAATCTGCAGCAGCGCGCCGTCAAAGGCCATGGTGTCAAGCAGGTACAGGCCGCACAGCACATAGCTCACCTGCGATACGCTGGAGTAGGCCAGCCGCTTTTTGAGCGTCTTCTCGCGCAGCGCCAGCATCGAGCCCATGAACACCGTGATGGTGGCGCAGCTCAGCAGCGCCGTCTGAACCCAGGTGCCGCGGATAAAGTCCGGCCCGATGACATAGAACAGCATGCGGAAGATGCACAGCACGCCCGCCTTGGTGATAACGCCCGACAGCACGGCACTGGCCGGGGCCGGGGCCACGGGGTGGGCGGTGGGCAGCCAGCCGTGCATGGGAAACATACCGGCCTTGGTGCCAAAGCCAACCAGCGTGACGAAGATGATGGCCAGCAGCGCCTCCCGCGGAATGTTGAGGGCGTTGGCCATTAGCGTGCCGCCCTCCACAAAGTAGGGGGAGCCCAGGTTGGGCGTCAGGAAGAAGATGCCAAGCAGGCCCATGGTGGCGCCCGCGATGGAGTAGATGAGGTACTTGATGCCGGCGGCGATGGCCTCCTTGGTGCGGGTGTGCAGCACCATGGGCACCGACAGGAAGGTGGTCAGCTCAAAGAACAGGTACATGGTGACCATCGTACCCGACAGCGTCAGCCCCATCAGGCTGCCCAGCGCCAGCAGGTAAAAGGCGTAGTAGCTCTGCTCGTTCTGCTCGTGGGACATGTAGCGGAAAGAGAAGAAGCCGGAGTTGGCCCACATCAGCGCCATCACGATGGAAAACACCCGCGAGGTGCCGTCCGAGCGCAGCGCGATGGGCAGTTGCTCGGTCATCTTGAAGAGCACCACCGTGCGCTGGGGCTCCAGCGCCACAAGGGCCACTACGATGCACTCCAGCACCAGCACCGCGCCAACAAAGGTACAGCGCGTGCGGCGTGTTTCGTTCAGCCAGGGCATGCGCATCAGCATCAGCGCCGACACGATGGGCAGCAGCACCGAGACAATCATCAGCAATCCATCCATAAACAAGGCTTCCTCCTTAGGCAAACATCTTCAGGCCCGCTTCAATCACCCGCATGATGGGGCCCGAGCCCAGGCCAAGGTAGACCGTCAACAGCATCGAAATCACCAGGGCGGCGGCAGCGTGCCGCGGTACGCGGTGGGACGGGGGATAGTCAATCTCCGCAGGCGCCCTGCGGTACAGGGATACAACGGTGTGCAGGTAGTACACGGCGTTGAGCAGCGTGCTGATGGCCAGGGCAATCAATACCAGTGCCCGCATCCAGCCGCCCATGGGCATGCCGGCGGTCGCCAGGTTGAGCTTGGCGATAAAGCCGCCCGTGAAGGGGATGCCCACCAGGCTCATGGCACCGACGGTGAACACCACGCCCGCCACCGGGTTGCGGTAGCCGGCGCCATGCAGGTAGTGGAAGCGCTTGCGGTCGCCCGACACGCTGACCAGCTCGTTGGTGGACAAAAACAGCAGCGACTTGGCGGCCGCGTGGGCCAGCATCTGAAACAGCGCCGCGGCCACCCCGGCCTCGGTGCCCATGCCCAGCCCCATGTAAATGTAGCCAATCTGGGAGACCGAGGAATAGGCGACCATCCGGCGGATATCCCGCTGGCTAATGGCCAGCACCGAGCCCATCAGCATGCCCGACACGCCGCAGACAAACAGCACGCTGTCCACATTGGTGCCCACAATCACATCCAGGCCGATGACGCGGTAGAAAAACTTAATCAGCAGGAAGATGTATGCTTTGCCAATCAATCCGGACAAAATGGCGCTGGACATGGGCGGCGCGAAGGCGTAGGTATCCGGCGCCCACGCGTGGAAGGGGAACATCGCGCTCTTGATGGCTAACCCTGCCGTAATCAGGGCGATGACCACCGTCAACGGCTCTATATACTGGCCGGTTTCCACAATGTGGCGCACCGAGCGGCCCAGCGGCTCCATCAACAGGTGGCCGGTGATGCCGTACAGCATGGAGATGCCCAGCAGCACCAGGCCCGAGGCCAGCAGGTTCATGATCATGTAGCGGGTGGCGGCCACCAGCGTGTGCCCGTTCTGGCGCACAATCACCAGCGCGCAGGAGGCGATGGTCATGATTTCGATGAACACATAGGCGGTGAACAGGTCATTGGTGTAGAGCATCACCAAAATGGCGCACATCGCCAGATCCACCATGATGCAGTACAGGCCCAGCTTCTTCTCGCTGACAAAGGCCGGCATGTGGTAAAAGCCCGCCAGCAGGGTGATAAACAGCACCGCGGATATTCCGGTCGCCATCAGCGCCTCCAGGCGGCCGATGCGCAGCTCGTTGCCCCAGGGGGCGGGGAAATGGCCCATCATGAAGGGCTCGGCCGACTCCAGCGCCAGGGCATATCGCAGCGTAAAGGCGCTGAGCACCAAGACCACGCCCGCGATGATGATGGTCAGCGCTTTGGCCGCGCGCGGCTTGAGCACCGATGTCACCACGCTGCCCACCAGGCATACCAGAATGCTGAAGAAGGGGAAGTTGCGCGCCAGCGTCATGCCATGTCCTCCCCCTTGGCCAGCAGCGCAATCTGGTCAATGTCCAGCGTGCGGTAGCGGCGGTATAGGCGGACGGTCAGCGCCAGCATGATGCCCGTAAAGCTGACCGACACCACGATGCCCGTCAGCACCAGCCCCGCGGGGATGGGGTTGATGTAGGCGGCCAGGTCGGTCACCCCGTCGGTCACGATGGGGGCTTTGCGCCCCTGGATGTAGCCCATGGACGCCAGAAACAGGTAGGTGGCCGTGCTCATGATGTTCAGGCCGATGATTTTGCGAATCAGGTTTCGCTGCAACAGCAAAATGGTAAAGCCGATGCCAAAGAGGATGACGGCGACCGTCTGCTCCAGGTTGTCATATAGCGCTTGCCACATATCCATCCCCCTCACAGCCCGCCCTTGCGGAACAGGGCGTAAAAGATATACATCGTGCAGGCAACCACCAGGCCGACGGCGATGTTCAGCGGCATGATGAGCCCGCTGGACAAAATGGCACCCGGCGTGCCCAGGGGGATGCCGCTGTGCAGGCCATTGGCCCCCATGTAGAAGGAGTAGGCCTTGGCCACCCCATAGAAGCCCAGCGAGAAGAAGCTGACCCACATAAAAATCTTGTACGTGAAGAAGCGGCCCGCCTTCTGGAACCCGAAGGCGTTGAGGTAGAGGATGAGGCCGCTTGACAAAATGGCCCCGCCCGAGAATCCACCGCCCGGCCCCAGGTGGCCGTTGAATAGCACGTAGATGCCAAACAGCAAAATGATGGGCGTCAGCACCATGGCGCTTCCCTGCAGGATGCGGTCGTTCTTGGGCTCGTAGTGGCGGTCGTCGGATTCTTCGGCAATCAGCTGCTGCATGGGCTGGCCGTGGTCATCCAGGTCGATGCGCAGCAAAATCAGCACCGCGCAGGCCGCGATAAACAGTACCGTGCTCTCGCCCAAGGTGTCAAAGGCGCGGTAGTCCAGAATCATGCCGGCTACAATGTTGATGGCCCCGGTCTCCTCCAGCCCCTTCTCCACATAACGGGCGATGACCTCGTTGTTGGCGGGCACATCGGCCGAGGCAAAGCGCGGCATGAAGGCCACGGTGTTGAGCAGGAAGTAAATCAGGATGAGGCCCAGCAGCAGCGCCAGCACCGCGTACAGGCGGCCCAGCACCTTGCGGCCACGGGTGTTGGCCCAGTTTTGCAGGTCGTAGTGGGCCAGGCGGTCCAGCGCCAGCTCGCGCTCATGGCGGTGTGTGCCGACCAAAATATCGTGCGCTTCCATGGCCTCCTGGTCCGGGCGGGGGGCGGCCGGCTGGCTGATGGAGGTGGTAATTTGGTCGTCCAGCGCGCCGTAGCCATCCCGCATCCAGCGCAGGAAGCGGGCCTGGGGGCGCTGCTCCCAGTCACTTCTGCGCTTGCTCATGGTCTTTGTCTCCTTTGATGGCGTGGATTTTCTTAAGCGTTACAAAAAACAGAACGCTGGTGATGCCGGCGCCCACAGCGGCCTCGGTGATGGCCAGGTCCGGGCTCTCCAGCAGCATCCAGATCACGGCCATCATCAGGCTATAGGCCATGTAGACAATGAGCGAGGTAAGCAGGTTGCGCGTAAAGCTGACGCCCAGCGCGCACACGATGAGCATGCCCAGCAGGGCAATCTTGACAAAGCTCACGGCTGTACCTCCTCTTCCTTTTCATCCTTGCCCGGCGGCGGTGGCAGCTGCTGCCAGCGCGGGTTGATGGTAACCTCCAAGCGGGCGATCAGGTGGCTGCTGACGGGGCTTGCCACCCACAGGAAGCAGATGATGAGCAACAGCTTGAGCGCCGTGGTCCAATCCGGCGCGCTGACAATCAGTGCCAGCAGGCAAAACAGCAGGCCCAGCGTGTCGCCCATCGCGGCCGCGTGCATGCGGTTCAATACATAGTCAAACTTGTATACGCCAATCACGGCGGTGATGAGGATTATCAGCCCGCTGACCAGTAGCCCGGCGGTCAGGATAAAGCGCAGCCAGTCAAGCATGCCGTTGCTCCTCCTCCTGCTCGCGGGCGCGGCGCTCCAGAAACACGCCCATGTACACCTTGCACAGCACCACCACTGCCAGGAAGCTGATCATGGCGTAGATGAGGGCCACGTCGGTGAGATACCCTTCGCCAATCAGCAGGGCCACCAGACCAATCATGATGAGCGTCTGGGTGCCAATCATGTTGATGGCCACAATGCGGTCGGCGATGGAGGGCCCCTTGATGGCACGGATAAAGCATGCCACCACCAGCACCATCAGCACGGACAGGGCGCCGATATACAGCACGCTGTAGGCGTTATGCAGGGTCATGCTGCCCCTCCTCCTGCGCCCAGCTTTCTTCCATCTTGATGAGACGGCGCTCAAAGGCGCTGTCGTGCAGGCCCTCTTCCAGGCTCTCATCCAGGCAGTGCACCAGGTACTCGTCATCGGCCAAATGTACGGTGATGGTGCCCGGCGTCAGGGTGATGCAGTCGGCCAGCACCACGCGGGCGGGCCGGGTCTTCAGCGCGGTTTTGAACACCGCCAGCTTGGGTACCACAATATCCCGGTCGGACAGAATCATCCGCATCACGGCAAAGTTGGCCAACACAATTTCCTTGACCAGCAGCCAGGCAAAGCGCAGGTAGCCGGGCAGGCGCTTGGCGACGCCCCATTGCTTGCGCAGCGTAAGGTCCGGCGCCACAAACTTTTGTGTAAACCAGCTCAACACCACCGCGATGACCACGCCAAAGGCGACCAGCTCCCACGTGAAGCGGCCGTTGAAAACAATCCACAAGAAAAAAAGAGCGACAGCGAGCACACTAACACCCTTTCGGAATAATTGGTATGAGTCGTATGGGGCTCATACGCAAGAATTATAGCAGGACTACATATAATGTCAAATATTTTCAAACGCGGGAAGGCGACCTACGGCCAAGGCCGCCCCCATAAACGGGGACGGCCTTGTGAAAGTGTTGTGTGACGAATGCGTATATTTACACAGCGCGCAAGGGCTTGAGCGCCGTGCTCCACCGCACCAGCTGGTCCAGCATAGCGCCCAGGCTCTTCTCCTGATGCGCCATGGGCTTGAAGGCGGAGAAGTTATCAAAGTCCGTGAACAGGCTGAGCATCACCTGGTTGCGCACGCCCGCCATCTGCAGCTCGGCGGTGACCAGGCGCAGCTGCTCCACCGCGCGCACGCCGCCCGCGCTGCCATAGCCCACAAAGCCGACGGCCTTGTCGTTCCATTCGTTGTACAGGTAGTCCAGCGCGTTTTTGAGCGCGGCGCCGGGCGCGTGGTTGTACTCCGGGGTCACCAGCACATAGCCGTCATACTTGGCAATCTCGGCCGACCAGGCCTTGGTGTGCTCATGCTCGTACTGGCCGTAGCTGGGCGGCACCGCCTCGTTTAGCAGCGGCAGGTCAAACGCTGCCACATCCACCAGCTCGTACTGCGCATCCCCGCGCTTGTTGGCCTGCTCCAGCACCCACTTGGCGACTGCCTCGCCATTGCGTCCTGGCCTGGTGCTGCCCAGAATGATACCGATTTTCAACATAAAAAAAGACTCCTTTGTCTGCTGTGATGCTCTCGGGCAAATGCCCGCAACCATGATATATCCATTTTTGTCGAACCCTAAACAAACAAAAAATACCCGCCCAATGATGTGGACGGGTGCATGATGAACATTCCTTTTGTTATCGGCCCAATGCCTGTTTGGCCAGCAGCGCCGCGCCCACCAGGCCGGAATCCGGGTACAGCCGGGGCGCCACGATGTAGCTGTCCATATCGTTGAGCGCGGGGCTGGCCAGGTAGCCGCCCAGCATGCCGGTGACTGCTTTGCGCACCATGGGGTAGAGCGCTTCGTGGTGCATCACGCCGCCGCCCAATATGATGCGCTCGGGCGATACGGTCATCATGGCGTCCACGCACAGCTGCGCCAGATAATGCGCCTCCAGCGCCCAGCCGCGGTGATCGTCGGGCAGCTCCTGCGCGGGCATCGCCCAGCGCGCCTGCATGGCGGGGCCGCAGGCATAGCCTTCCACGCAATGCTCGTGGTAAGGGCACACACCGCGCTGCAGGGGATCCTCCGGGTGGCGGTTCATGATGACGTGGCCCCACTCCGGGTGAATAAGCCCATGCACCAGCTGGCCGCCGCTGAGCACGCCGCCGCCGATGCCGGTGCCCACGGTGAAGTAGACACAGTTTTTGAGCCCCTCGCCGGCGCCCAGCTCGGCCTCGGCCAGCACCGCGCCGTTAACGTCGGTATCGATGGCGCAGGGCACGCCCAGCGCCTCCTTCAGCCGCGCGTACAGCGGAAAGTTGCGCCAGGCCAGCTTGGGGGAGTTGGTGATGTTGCCATAGGTGGGGGAATCCGGCCGCAAATCCACCGGGCCAAAGGTGGCAATGCCCAGGGCGTCGATTTTCTCGCCCTCAAAAAACGCCAGGATGTCGCCCAGCGTTTCCTCGGGCAAGCGGGTGGGGCACGCCTCCTGCTTGAGGATGCGCCCCTCGCTGTCCGCCAGCCCCATCACCATCTTGGTGCCGCCGGCCTCCAACGCGCCGAGCAGCATCAGAACAGATCCGTTTCCAAAATGTCGTTCTGGTCGCGCAGCATGGACTGGAAGCGCTTGCGGAAGCTCATGGCGTCGGCCTTCAGTTTCTCAATCTCCTCGCGCACCTTGTCGCGCTCGGCTTCCAGGTCCATCAGCTCGGGGTCGGGCACCAGGTCCTCGGCCTCCTTGAGGATGGTTTCGGCGCGCTTTTGCGCATCGGCCAGCGCCTTGTCACAGGCTTTCTGGGTGTCGGCCAGCAGCTTCTGCGCGGTTTCGATGTCCACGGGGATGCTGTCCTCGTCATCCTTCATGCCGGTCATGGAGGAGATGGCGGGGATGGGGGCCGGGGCCACCGGAGGCACGGGCAGGGGCGCAAAGGAGGCGCTCTGCTCGCTCTTTTGCTTCAACTGCTCGCGCAGGGTCTGGATGGTGTTTTGCATGTCCACCATCTCATCGCAGATGGCGTCCAGAAACTCGTCCACCTCCACCGGGTCGTAGCCGCGGACTTTGGTCTTAAACTCTTTTTCCTCTATCATCGTGACCGTGATTGCCATAACTGTCTCTCCTTTATCTACTCAAATCAGTCGTCAACGCGTTGATGGTTATGCTTTTTCGGTTTGGCGATAACAGAAAAACCGCCGTGGCCAAGCTACGCGCCACACATTCGCCCTGCTGAGGGGTTATTGCGCGTAGCGCTGCTGCTCCTGTGTGTAGGGGGATTGTGCCTGCGCGGCCTCGGGCTGCCAATTCTGATAGGCGTCCTGCTGAGGCGCCGCGGGCTGCTGCTGCGGCTCGGCCTGATGGGCGGAGAAGTTCATCTGCGGTACGGCGCCATAGGGGCCCTGGGCCGAAAAATCGCTCGCGCGCTGTGGGGCGCTGCCAGGCATGGCGGGCGCGTGGTACAGCGGCGTCTGCTGCGGCTTGGGCTGGGCGTTGGCGTTGGAGGTGGTGGGGTCGGTATAGACGGTCATGCCCGCGGGGGCCATGATATAGAAGCCGATTTTGGCCGACAGCCGCGTCATGGTGCCGTTCAGCGCGTAGCAGGCGCCGGTCAGCATGTCCACATAGCGGCGAATCTCCGCCTTGTCTATCAGCTGGTCCATCACAATCAGCGTGCACTGGCCCTTGCGCAGGCAGCTCATGGCCTGGCGGCAGGTGTTGATGTTAAACACGTTGATCACATAGGCGTCCACACCGGCGCTTTCCGGCTGCTGCTGCACACCGGGGAAGGGCACCACGTTCTCCGCCTGTTGGGGCGGAGCGTAGGGGGCCTGCGGAGCAGGCTGCTGAGCAGCCTGGTGCTGCTGTGAGCGCCGGTTGCGCCCGCTCTCCGCGCGGAAGGGGTCGGGCTGAATCTGTGTTTGGAAGGTGGGCTGCTGCGGCTGCTGTGCCGGCGCCTGATAGCTTTGCTGGGGGGCAGGCTGCTGCCACACGGGCTGCTGCGCCTCCGGCGGCTGATACGCGTAGGGCTGCTGCTGCGGGGGGGCGTAGGGCTGCTGGAATGGATCGGGCTGCTGGCCATAGGCTTCCGGCTGATAGGGGGCCGCGGCCTGCTGATAGGGCGGCTGGTAGGCCTGGTAGCCGGGGTTGCCCTGGGCATAGGCCTGCTGGGGCGCCTGGTAGACAGGCTCCTCCCGGTAGCCCTGTTCCTCGCCGCGGCTGTTCTGCCGGCCGTGCAGGAAGGGGTTGTTCTTCCCGATTACGAAGGCAGACTTAACCTGGTCGAGCATTGAGCGAAAATCCATCCTGTTTCCTCCTCGGCGCCACGGGGCGCAGCGGCTTACGAAATGTTGCCGTTATTATAGGGGCAATGCCGCATAAATGCAAGCAAACGGGGGTGGCGGACGAGCCCGCGGGCTGTCAGCGCTGCTGGTCGGGGAACAGCTGCACGCTAAGCCCCTCATACAGGTGGCCGGGGTTGACCGGCACCACATAGGTCTGGGTGGGGTCGCTGGATACGCGCACCACCGGCACGATGAACATCCCCTCGCGGAACTGCACCACCACGCCGATCACGCCGTCCTTGCTGACGATGGCCGAGTTGGGCACCGCGTAGGTGATGGTGGAGGTGGACAGCTGCACGTGGCAGGAGCGGATGTTGAGCACCGGGTCCACGGGGGAGTTGACCGTGAGCCGCACCAGCAGGTCGCCGCCCGCGCGGGTGACGCTGGATACCTTGGCGGATACCGTGGTGTTGTCAAAGCTCTCAATCATAATCTGGTAGGTCTCGCCGATGGCCGGGTTCCACGCGTGGTCGTCGGCCAGCATCAGCACAGCCCACTCATAGGGGCGCACCAGGCGGTACACGTCATCGGTGTTCTTGTCGCGCACAAAGGCGGTAGGCACCTTGCCGTTGTACATGTCGCGCACTTCCTGGGGGCTGTAGCCCTCGTAGCTGTTCATGTTCAGCGCGCCTTCAAACCCATCGGTGTAGAAACTGACGATGCCGTTGTCGGTGGCATTGTATTGCTTGGTCCAGGTCTCGATGCGCTGCAGCTGGTTGCTCTCGTTGTCGTAGAGGCGGGTGAGCTTGGTATCGTCGGGATACTTCTGCTTCATATAGCTGTAGCGGGAGGAAATGGCCTCCTTGAGCAGGCCTTCCTGGTTGAGCAGGTTGCCGTGCATGCCCTGAATCACCGCGCGGGTCTCCACCGCGCGGTCGAAGATGGTGGTGTCCAGCAGCTGCAGCTTGGTGTCGGGCGCGTTGCTCTCGCCCTGCAAAATCTTGAGGTATTCCTTGATCTGCTTGCGGTAGGTCTGCAGCTGGGTTAATTCCCTGCCGCTGAAGCCGGTGGTATACACGGTGCACACCGGGTCGCCGCGGGATACCACGGCGTTTTCCTCCGCGGTATAGCGGATGTCCGATACACCCTCCTGGGTAAACACCGTCTCGTCGCGCACGATGATGGCGCTGCCGGAGTAGGTGTTGCCCTGCTCGGAGATGGTGACCACCGCGGTGCGCGGCTCCTTGTTGTTGAGCAGCTGGGTGATGCCCATCACACCCAATACCACCACTAGCGCGGCCAGCCCCAAATAGAGGTAAATCATCATGCTGCGCTGTCTGGGCGGCGCCTGATAGGGCACGCGGTCGGGCAGTTCCTGCCCGGTGGGCGGCGGATTGCCCGGCGGCACATGGTGCCCGGTGCCCCCTGGGCTCAGCGGCATTTGGGGGAACTGGTCAAAGGGATTATGCGGCATCTCCAGCGGCCCCTGATAGGGCGGCGGGACGGCCGCCTGCGGGGGCTGCGCAGGGCGGGCAGACTGTGCGCCCATGCGGCGCGCCGGGGTAAAGAAATCCCCATCATCCTCAAAACCCGGGCCCGGCTGTGCAGGCGAATAAGGGCCTGGCGGGGGGGCAAACCCCTGCTGGCCCTGGAAAAACTGCTCCTGTTCGTCGCTCGGCGGCGGCTGTGTAGGCGTCCAGTCTGACATCGATCCTCCGGCGTCCGGGTGGCCCCCGGTTTCGGCCTTTAGCATACCCCGAACCGGGCGTTTTGTAAAGATTTTGTAATCTTTGGAATCCTGTTGAATGAAAAAATATAAAAGCAGCGACAGTTTGGTTCGAGCAGAATGTATTGACAAACAAGAGAAAATCTGATAAGAAACGAATAATACAATTGCAATCGATAGAACCCTTGTCTGAACCAACAGGAGAATTAGTTGATGCGTGAGAAAGATATTGCTGTTGTTTCGTCTACCATAACGTTTTTCGACTTCGAGAATCGTATGCCCCTGAAATTCGGGCATGAGATTACGACGAAATCATCTTTGTGCAGGGCGACGATCACCGTGCGGGGTGCCGATGGAAGAACGGCTGTAGGGGTTGGGGAGACGCCCATGGCTGTCTCCTGGACTTGGCCTGGCACTTTGAGTTACTCGGAACGATTGGACCGCATGATGCGGTTTTGCGATACGCTCAACGATGCGTGGAACTCGTTCACGTCTTCCGGCCATCCCATGGAAATCGGACATCGTTTTTTGGAGGAACGTCTCCACGATTTATTGGCATCCGGGAATCGCAAGTATGATGCCTCGCATCAAATGCCGTATCTGAGTGCGTTGGTGTGCAACTCGCTGTTTGATTTGGCACTGTATGATGCACATGGAAAACTTCATAAGGTCAAGGCGTTCGATATCTTTACGCCCGAATACATGAATCACGACCTCTCCCATTATTATGGAGAAGAGTATCGGCAAGCGTATGTGGGCAAGTACCCTTGCGACTATATGTTGCCGCGGGAAAAGGTCCCTCAGAGCATTCCTGCCTGGCATCTGGTGGGCGGTACAGACCCGCTTGAGTCGGAGGATCTGACGGGCAAGGAACCGGATGATGGCTATCCCGTTCTCTTGAGAGACTGGATTCGTGCTGATGGCTTGTATTGCTTAAAAATCAAGCTTGTCGGTAACGACGCAGCATGGGATTACGACAGGATAGTCCATGTTGGCAACATTGCCGGAGAGATGGACG
>ENA-UOOH01001398-UOOH01001398.1-fermentation-metagenome-genome-assembly--contig:-NODE-1398-length-23687-cov-6.288422_pt1 | contig 23687 bp, 32 predicted proteins | sample MGYA00245778_ERZ724025 | MGnify/ENA primary metagenome ERZ724025 (study PRJEB28704, sample SAMN03018313) | fermentation metagenome | biome: anthropogenic terrestrial biome; feature: soil; material... | reverse complement strand
ACCGGACACTTCCTAAAATGATGGCAATAGCTGTAAAGATACTTAATATTACTACTGAAACAGATACAGAAGTTGATACAAATTTTCAACTGGAAAAACCCCAGAAGAACGACTCAAAACAATCAGAGCCGGAGTAATGTATTTGGAGCAGGTGAGCAATAAAAATGAGAAAGAAATTTTAAAATTACCTTATCCTAAATTTATGGAGTATATTAATTTTTATACGGATTCCAAAGAGTTCCTTAAACCCAAAATGCCTAAAGACCAACAATTAAGTGAGTTAGAACGAATTAAAAAATTAAAACAATCATTAGAAGGGTGAAAAACTTTGGTTGAACAAAAAGAATTGGGTATAAAAGTAACCGGTGATATTGAAGATATCACAAATGCTTTGGGGTCAGTAGTAGATCTACTTACCAACATAGTAGACAAAACAGTTGAAGTAGTAGTTAGTGTTAATGATACCCAACTACAAGAACTGGATACCCAATTGGAAACTTTGGACAACCAAACACTTGATGAATCTGTGCAGGTAGAGGATAGCCAACTTGATGAAGTGGAAACCACCATAGAACAGTTAGATGGACAAACACTTAATGAAGTGGTGGATGTTGATGCTACAGAACTGGATACGGTAGAATCTGATTTGGAACAGTTAGATGGACAAACACTCCATGAAACAGTAGAAGTTGATAGTCAAGGTATTGATGAGGCAACCAATAGTTTACAAGAATTAGGCAATACCGGAGAACAAGCCAGTAACCAAGTAACAACCAGTATGGACGGTGCTATAAGTAAAGTGGATGAATTAGGGAATCAAGCCACAGAAACAGCACAGAAAACAGGAGAAATAGGAGATAAAGCCCAAGAAACAGGTTCAAAAGCAGAATCTGGTATGGATCAAGCCATCCTTGCAGTTGCCGCACTTACCGTTGGATTAGAATTAGCAGCCGAACAAGCCCAGGATCTAAATATTTATTTTGATAAAGTAAGTGGTACTATACCAGAAGAAGAAATGAGGGATTTCTTTGCTACTTTATCCAATGCTAAATTCCCAGTGGATGAAGTACGTACATATATAACTCTTTTAAAGCAAATGGGTGTTACTTCACAGGAGGAACTTGCCAGGGGCGCACAAGCTTTTAATGATATACGGATTGCTACCGGATCATCTGTTGAAACTATGAAGAAATTTGGTAGTTCCGTTGCTGTTATGGGTATAGACCTTGCTAACTTACCAAGTGCCTTTAATGCCATAGCATACGCACAAGCCAATGTTATAGGTGGATTTGAGGCATATGTACAGTGGATGCAAAAATATGATGCTACATTCAGGGAATTAGGTTTAAACATAGACCAAACAGCAGTTATAATCGCAGCAGCCACAAAAAAATGGGGTGGTGGGCGAGCTGCTTATCAAGGATTAAATGAAGCAATAAGAGAAAGTAATGGTAATCTGGATATATTAGAACAGAAACTTGGTTTACAACCTGGAGCTTTAGCCCATGCCAGTGAAGAAACAGCAAAATATAGTGGAAAAATCGAGAAAAACAGTGATATAGTAAGGGATCATACTACAGCACTACAACAAAGTGGTGATGTAGTAAGTGATTTACAAGTGAGATATGGTGATCTGATTGAAACACTTGGTGGTTTGGGAGCTGTAATCGCAAGTATAGCAGGTATCTTTGGATTGGTTATACCAAAAATACTTGGTATGTGGGATGATCTTTGGAAAACCACATACAAAGAAAGTTACACTAAAGGATTGTCAGGTATAGTTGATAAGGTGAGATCATTTGGTGATGATGTAGGTAAAACCATAAAAGGATGGATAGGATGGGGTGATGATGCTGGAAGAGCTGCTGGAAGAATTGGTACAGCTATTGAAGGACAGGTGGATAATCCTACAATTTGGGGTAAAATAAGAAATTTTGGTAGTCGAGTAAGTAGTATTATTAATAAGGATTGGGCTATTTGGGGAGATGAAGCTGGAAAGGTAACTATTGATATGGTAAAAGGTGTTGATGGTACATGGACAGCAAAATCACCAGGTATAATAGATAAGATAATTAATTTTGGTAGGAGAATACCCACTGCTCTTGATGATGCAATAAAGCTTGTTGGCTGGAAATTACCATCCTTGGATGGTGCAGGAGTAGGTATACTGGATGGTTTGGGTGGTGGCATATTAAAAGCCATACCTAAATTAGTAAGTAAATTAGCCATACCATTAACAATAGCCCAATTAATAGCAGAGGAATTATATAATTATACTGATAGATTAGATGAGAGTGTAGGGGAAACTTATTTTGATATGCTTACATCAGGGTTTGGACAATCCATATATGAGGCATTAGTACCTGAATTTTTAAGGAATTTCATAGATCCTTTAAATGATTTTTTATCACCTTCCCATCTTGGTCCTTTGATATTTGGTGAAGGATATACCCAAATGACTGATTGGATAAGCACAAATATAGAAAAACCTTTCAGGGATTGGGTGGATAGTATAATCCCAACTTTACAGGGCATCATATCCGGCACTACTAAAATAGATATATTAGGAATGATCTTTGGTGGTATTGGTGATCCGGGAGCTGGTTTAAATAGTATAATTGAAGGTATTAAAAGTTCTATTGTGGGTTTTGCCAGTTGGCTTACTGGTGTACCCATGACATGGGTTCCCTGGGATTGGAATAATGTCGTGGGTAATCTTGGATTGGTATGGACAAATATAACAACACAATTTACCAATTTCACCACGTGGTTATCAACAATACCAGGACAAATAATTAGTTTCTTTTCTACTTTACCAGAAAATCTTGGTAGATTGGTTGGAGATGCTATTGTCTTTATTTTACAAAGTATCTACAATATTTTAAGCTTTATTATTAACCTCCCGGGACAGATTGTGGCAGCATTAGGTAATCTGGGAGCTCAAATACAGGGTGTGGTAGCAAATATATTACCAGCTATACAAGGAGCATGGGCGCAGGTTACCAAAATATTTACTGATTTTTATAATTTTATAGTTGCTCTCCCAGGTAATGTTGTCATAGCACTTACCAATCTTGGTACACAAATCTACAATACACTTGTAGCCATGGTAGAAAAAGTTAAGGTAGGATTAAATGTTGTAATCCAACAGTTCCAAAATTTCATTAATTGGATGGTAAATTTACCGGGAACGATTGTAAGTTATGTTACCAAGATGGGTAACGATATGATCGCGGTTATCCAATCTATACCAGAAAGAGTGAGAGTGGCTTTAAATGTTATAATCCAAAAATTTAATGATTTCATTAACTGGCTTAAAGGATTACCAGATGAAATAAGAAAATGGATTGAAAAAACATTTAATGATATGGTAAATGTTATTGCCAGTATTCCAGATAGGGTTAAAAGGGAACTGGATAAAGTTATCAACAAGTTTTGGGATTTCATACACTGGATAGAAGGATTACCCAATCAGTTATACCGAGCCATTTTAAATGCTTGGGATGGATTCATGAGAGGATTAAGTGAAAAATTTCCACAAATAGAATACTGGCTTGGTAAGATAAGGGATCTATTCCCACACTCCCCACCAAAAATTGGTCCATTAGTTGATATTATGGATTGGGGAAAAAATATGGCTGATGCTATCGGCTCTGGATTTGATAAAGCATTTCCGGGAATTGCTGGTAGATTTGCAGATAAGTTACAGGTATTAAAAGATATGGGTATGGATTTACAAACTGGTTATAATTTTGATGTGGGAATACCAGAAAACAGGTTAAAGGTAATTAATCAGACAATGAGTAATCTTAATGAACCTAACACTACCAATGATAATAGTTTATCTTTTACTTTAAAGGTGGATACTGTTAATGCAAGTAGTAAAGAAGAGGCAAAAGAATCCTTGGAGAATGTTGAAGAGGTTATTAAAGAAATATTAGAACAGCAATTAGCCCAGAAAGGAATACCAATTTACAATATAAGATAAAAAGGAATTATACCATGAGTAATTATGAATATTGGATGTTTAATGATATACCAATAGAAAATGTGATGAAATCCAATTATGATAAAGAGAAGGGTATTATCACATTAAACTGTTATACACAAGGTGATAATGAGAACGATCCAAGATATGTAATTAAAGGATGGCAGGAATATGAAGCCATAGCAGAAACCCGGACAAGTGGTGTTGGTGGTAAAGTAGTATTACAAACCAATAGAGCCAAGACCTATGTTTTAACGAATGCTATCCAGAATTTCCGGGCTGTATTAAGTAAGGTATCATTTACAGAGAACGAATATAGTAAAAGATTAATATTTTTTGATTTAGAATTTACTGTTGGGGATATCATCTATATAGATAAATATGGTAAACGATATCTCCCCAGGGAAACAACAGCAATAAAGATTACAGATGGATTTTACAGGGAAGAAGAATATGAAGGTGAAAGGGTTTATCTTGGTACTTTCACTTTTAATTATGATGGACATAGCCCACTGGTCCTTGCATCCACCAGTAATGCCGATCTTAATAGTGATAGGATATTTATTGATGACTATCTGGAATTAATTGTAAATGGTAATCTGTATAAAGTAATTCCAGAGAATCCGGGAGTAATTACTTATGTACCACCCATTAATGTAACCAGCTTATTCAGGCAAGGAATAAATACTATCCAGGCAACTATAGTAAGTGAAGCACCAGTACAAATTGGTTGTAGTAGTTTATGGCTTATACAGGGAGCATATCCTAATTTAAGTTATAAAGAATATTTGGATCAATCAAATACTTATGGTGTGTTAGGGGTAAATATGGGTGAGGTAAAAATTACCGAGGAGCATCCTATAACCAGGGTGGATATTTATGGTGGGGCAAGTGAATTACCAGGATGGGTAGAAGTTAATGGGGTAAGAAAATATTGGCATTATGCACGTGATCAACAGATAGAGAAATTAATATTTGATGTGGATAGAGTTCAACAGGTAACAATCAGAAGTCCAAACTATTTAAACCCACCAAATAATTTCAAATACCATAAAACAATGATAACAGCGATATGTACCTTTTATAATGAAAATGTAAGTATACTGGAAAAATTCATCCAAGGAATGTAAAGAACATGGCTATTGGAGATTGGGTAATAGGGGATTTTGCACCAAGTAATGTAGTAGATGCCTATTACACCCAGAAAGAAGTTACACTTACTTGTGCTTCCTTTAAAAAAGAAGATGGAAGCGATCCGGTAGATGAAATATTACAAGTACAAAGCAGGGTAGCTTATGGATATGATAATAGTGATGTAATAGGAGGTACAATTTTACAATCGTATAATCCAGATGATATTGTAATAGTTACAGATGGATTTGAAAGTTTTTATGGTGTAATATCTAATGTGATAACACCAGAAGACCAAATGGCGGATAATTATATCCGATACCAGATTAAAATAGCACGATTTGTACCACCAAAAGAAGCTGTATACGCGGGTATATTGCCAGATGGTGATGAAACAATCTGGGATGACGATTGGGAAATGGGATATGAAAAATATGGAGTAGTAGATTGTACAGATAGAGGAAGTAGTGGTGGGGGAAGTTATGTAATTGGACAGGAATATTCTAATCTTAATGTTTTTAGAAATTATGAAATAGGGGGAGCAGCATATGATCCAAGATTGGGTTGGTTAATGCCACCAGGGACAAGACATAAAATGCCTAATAACTTGTATGGTTATGCCTTGTCAATTGATTTGGGAAGGGTATATAAACAAGTGGTTTTAAATGTGGGTTATGGTGGTCCTGGTAAAGCAGTTATAGGTGAATTTGGAGAAGTGAATTATGTTAATGTAAATAATGTGAGGGATGCTAAATTAACAGTTAATGATAAAACTTATAATATTCCATGGAAAGCACAAGAAGGTTTTAATAATATTATAGTTCAATCATTTTATGCTGATATTAATAGTCAATATCTTATTTTAAAAGTTGAAGCTGATTGGATTGTTTTTCAAATACAGAGCATAACACCTTTACTTGATGGTCAGGCATTATCAGATACTTGCCAACAACAGGATAATACAGTACCATTTCCAGGAGGTCCATTATATGGTGGTGGAGCGAGAGATCCATATTATTATATTAATAAATTAAGGTAAAAAAAGTGTAGACAAATGAAGATAGAAGATATGGAAGGGAATGAAATCGGCGGATATAATTTTGGTGATATCCAACGAGGGGATATTACAGATCCAGTACCTATAGTGATACATAATGATAGTGGTAATGATAGATATGGTGTATTGGTTAAAGCAGATCATAGTTTAATCAATCATAGGGGATTAGTGATTGATACAATTGCTTCTACTTTTATATCACTTGATGGTAAAGATGGTTTTTTGGAACAAATCATAGATATACCAGCAAATAGTAAAAGGGTGGTTTATCTTCATTTCCAGCCAACTTATCTTGCTATACCTGGAGGGTATAGATGGTGTTTGTTAGTACAGGAAACAGTATTTTAAAAAATAAAAAATTAATAAATTTTAGGAGGGAGTATTTAGATGCCAGATCCAGTAATAAGTTTTTATAAACAAAATGATGTGAATGTACTTGATGATACAGAGAGCGATACAGAATTTTTACCAGAGCCATACAATGATATAGGGGTGGCTTTACATCCACAAGATTTTGGAAGCGCAAGAGCAGGAGAAAGCACACCAGAATATGAAATCCACATCTACAACAATAAAGGAGGTAATAGTGATGTGGATACAGCTTTTGATTTAGCTTTAACAGTAGTTAATATATTAAAAGAAAATCAGGGGGGGGAACTGATTGGTGGTAAAGAAATAGTGGAAATGTTAATGGCTCAAGTAAAAAATGTTGATATAGAAGGTAATTTCCAAGCTGTAGGGGGGATGGTTACAATACCATTGGGTAATTTAAGAGGGGATAAACTAACTACTCCTAATTTACCACTTGGTACAGCCGGACATGATAGTGGTGGACAAGTATTACCAGGAACATATTATGGGGAAATATCAGCACTGGATGAAACAGGGGAAACACTTGCCGGGAGTGAAAGTTTAGGTGTAGATATAGATCCATTATTTGAAGAATTAACAGAAGATGGTAATAGTGAAAATTTATCACCTGGTGCTAATAGTAGGATAAGTTATACGATAACTGGTGTTGGTACTTATGTTAATGGATTCCAGATAAAACAGAATACCGGTGGTACATTAGTGGGTAATTTAAGGTTAGAAACCGATAATGCCGGTAATCCTTCTGGTACACTGGTATCTGCTAACGCGGAAAAACTAAATGTAACACTTAATGAGGGATTAAATAGTGTATTCTTTAATAATGAAATTACATGGGAGAATGGTACGACATATCATCTTGTTTTTGTGGTTACTGGTGGTGCAGGGCAACTTAAAGGAAAAGCCACCGGATCAACTTATAAAGTAAAATATTATGATGGTTCCTGGCATAATAGCAGCAGTATATATGATCTTTATTGTGTAGTAATAGGTGATAATCTTATAAACTGGTCATGGGATACCGTTACTAACGCAATGACATATAAACTATTCCGTACAGAAGAAACCGGTGTTTATGGGACAAATAGTTTAATAGCCCAGGGAATAACCGATGTGGCATATCAGGATAAAGTTTGTGAACCAGTAGTTGGGGAACCATTAGCAGTTGCTACCGTCACTTATCAACATAAAAGGGTGGTAAAAGTTAAAATGGTCATAAATAGTAACGCACAAACAACAATTGCTGATTTCTACTTTGAATTAAGATATAATAAATCATAAATTCTATTTTGGGGATGGATTAAAGATGGGATTTCCAGTAGGATGGACAAAATACCAGACAATACCAATCAATGGTAGTAGTGATGGAGAACTAACAGATTATCAAGTAGAGATTACAGTTCCTTTTCAATCTGGTATGAAATCAGATTTCGGGGATATAAGATTCCTTGATAGTGATATGGTCACATTATTACCATATCATCTTGTTAGTTATACGGCTAATACATCAGCAATATTTGTAGTAAAAATACCGGTAATACCTACTATTGGAAAAAACATTCGTATATATTTTGGGAATAGTACAGCAACTACTACCAGCGACCCCGATAATGTTTATTTGCTCTACGATGATTTATCAAGTGATGAATTCCTGAATTATGGAAGTGCCACCCATTCAGTAGCAAATAACCAATTAACAGTCGGTGGAACTGAAGGAATAGTTTATCACCCCGGTTTATCTTTATCTGGGGATTTTATATTGGAATTCAACCAGATAAGTCCTACCAGCGGTAATTATTGGATGGAAATTGTTTTACTCACTACTGGGAACAGAAGAGGGTATCTACATATCACTGATGGGGCGTACTATGGAAATGGTTCATCATGGTCTCTAATTAAATCAGTTACAGCTATTCCACGTGGAACTGGTGTAAAACATATTAAATTCCGGAAAATTGGAAACAACTATAAAATATTTGTCGATGATGTTGAAAAGGATTCATTCAGTCATAGTACACTAACCAATGGTTATCTTGGTTTTAGAACAGAGCTAAGCAAAACATTTGTTTATAGTGGCCCTATCAAAGTTTATAAAACCACAACAAACCCCCCGGGTGTTGGTACTTTTGGTAGTGTTGTTGATTTTAGTTTAGAAGCTGCTTATTTCCGTGCTAAATTAATAAGTGGAATGCATGGGGTTAAATCTCATTTTAGGGGTAAGTTTAAAGTTGTTGAAGACGTAGTATCAAGATTCAGGGGTAAATTTGAGATAGCACCGGAAAAAGTAAGATTTCGAACTAAATTAATGATAAGGGAAGAGAAATTTAAACAGTTCCGGGCAAAATTTCGTACTATTACATCAAATCCAACATATACAAGTGCTATTAAAAGATTCCGAGCAAAAATAGAGGCAATACCCATTGAGAAAAAACGATTCAGGGCAAAAGTGAATATTGATAGTGGTAAGACCAGATTAGAATTATTTGCTAATGTTAAATTAAGACAGAGTGAATTTGAGGATAGTTTTGAGGATTTTGAGTTTACTATAGGTGATCAGAAATATGATACTTAATGCCAGAGGTGTTGATACTTTTAGTGTGGATAAAAGGATCGATGTTAAGATTACCAGTTTCCAGTTTGGATTGTTAAGTAAGTATAATCCCAGGGAAGTAATGGACGGTACAAAAGTACAATTTCTTTTGAAAAATTTGTATGGTTCTTTTGGTGGTGGTATCTTATTTAATGGACGTATTGAGAAAATAGATGATACTATAGATTATAATAAAAGAAGTTTTAGTGTATCTGGTAGGAATGTGGCTATGTTCCTGGAGGAGCAGCCATTTTATAGTCCATGTTATAAGGTATCCACTGGTGTTAAAAGGGATAGGACATTATTATGGTTACTTAATCGAATTAAGACAGGTACTGGTTGCCAGATTGGACCGGAGGTAACTTTACTTACAGATCAACATTTTACTAATGATCCAGCAGATAATAATCATTATTGTGGTATGTTTAAAAAGCGTAGTGATGCTATAGATTGGCTTTTTCAACGATATGGGGAACTTAATAATAAACCTGCTGGATGGTTTCATTGGTGGATTGATACCGCAGGATATATAAGGTTATTGGATACTACCATGACACAAAATTTACCCACCATGAAGATAGTGGAATTTCCCAGTGCTGGTATAATCAAAATAAAGATAGGGGTAAATGTTCAAACAATAGAAAATGATGTTACAATAATTGGTGGGGAAAATAACGATATAAGGGTTAGAAAATATGATAAGGATAATATTAAAAAATATGGACGTAGACCAGCAGATCCCATACAAGATAATAGTTTAACCACCACAGCACAAGTTGAAGCCAGAGCTAATGAAGAATTAGAAAAACGTAAAAAACCAGTATTGGTTGGGGAGATTGTAACGGTTGGTTTTCCTACAACAGAATGTGGATTGGGTGTTGAATTTTATTTTAGTGAAAGATATAAGGATATTAAATTTATTATCACATCAATTAAGCATGGTGGTAAAGGGGGTAATTATACAACTACTCTTGGAGTTAGTACAGATAAAAATGTGTTAATTAATCCTAATTTATCTGATATTGTGGAACAAATTATTAAGGCAAGAACACCAGTAATAAGTCCAACACAAGCCACTGTAACCAGTGTAAATACTCAAACAGGAAGTGTATATGTGACACCGGTATCTGTTATGGATAGTGGAGTTAAATTACAGAATAATGGTGCTTTAGCAGGTAGAGGATCATTACAGGTAAAGGTGTTATGAGTTATGGTAGATCTTCCAGATATAGGGGATAATGTGCTTATTGTACCAATTGGTAATCAATTATATATGATACCCAGGGGAGATATACCAGAAGTAGGGGATGACATTAGTATATTTCAATTACCAGACGGAACAATAGTAACTACTGGTAAAAGCGTACCAAAAGAAGATAATGGAGCAATAATTTATCCATTATCATTATCTCCTAATACAGATGGTTTTAAAGAAGTGATAGCAATAACTGGTGGTGAATGTCCGATTATTTCAACAAAGATTAGTGATGGATATAGTAGAGGTGCTTCAGTAGGTACTGTTGATAATTTGGGAACATTTACGGTTGACTGGAAATGTGGTAAAGTTTGGATTGTATCATCACCAACTGCGGATATATCTACAGATAAGATATGGGTCGATGATATAATCCGAGTTACTGGACCAAAAGGCACTATCGAAAAACACAATATAGTTGGTGGAGTTATAGGACCTATTCCATGTTTTGAGATTACTTCTATCCTAAATTATGGTATAAATCAAGTGCAAATACAAATTATTACAGATGCCCCAACACATATTGGTTGTAGTAGTTTATGGTTTGTGAGGAGATAAAGAACATGGTAGATAAGGTTGGTTGTCCGGGTTATAAGCAGTTAAGACCATTTACTTTTGGTGTTTATCAAGAAGGATATTATTATTTGATAGATAATATTAATGAAAAATTGGTTAAGGTACAAGTTGAAGAGGATAATGATGCTGTGATCATGGTTTGTAATAGTGATAATCAGTACCTTTTTTATGATGAGAATATGGAATTGTTAGATGTAGAACATAGTGTTAAAGGAAGTGTAGATCTACCAGATACTATTAATCCTTATTTCCCAACACAAAAAGGGGGACACCATATTTGCATAGCCCAAACATTAACTGATTACTATATTATTGTTACTGGATTTCAAGTAGCTGGAACAAATAAAATTGGATTACAATTATTTAATATGGATTTAGAAGTGATTAATGAACATATAATAGAATATGCTAATGCTGTAGCTTATAATGATAATAACAGAGTTATTGTGATGGTAGCAAGTGGGGGCGGATCTACCATCTCGATTTATGAGATTGATCATGAACCTACTATTGATCATTATTCCCATCCAACAGATAGTAAATTAAATATCCTGGTTGCTGATGGTATCTTTGGATGGGATAAAAGAGAATGTTTATATTTAGATAATTATCTTTGGATAGTAGATAATCATTATAGGATGTTAGAAAAGAGAGCCACTAATATATTAAGACCACCATTGCCTACCAGTTTACATAATATTGCTTTAACTATAGATGATAGTGGAGGGGAACAGTCGAGATTATATAATTATAAAGGTAATGTTTTGGCTGTTAATAAGATTAGTGCATCCTGGGCTAATTGTAAATTTAATCTGTTTAATTCAGTTACTGGGGCTTTAATTAAAAGAGTAAGTTTTGATTATAATCCTCCCAGAGTAATTACTACCATGGGAGATTATATTTATTTTATTAAACCTAATGGTGATTTATGTCAGATGAATAGTAATTTAGAAATAGTTAATACGGTTTCTCCAAATTTTATTGGTTTGGTTGCTTTACAATAGTACATATTTATATTATTATAAGTGATATTTATTCTTTGGAGGTGTATTTGTTTTGATAGTATTATATCCCCCAACGGTAAATTGGAATTTATTATTTCAAAGACCCAACCATATATTGAAGGTAATAGCAGCCCAGGGGCATACTTGTTATTTTATGAACCATAGACCATTTATAGATGGAGAATATCATAACAAAGATATGGAGGAAGTGGAGGAGAATTTATTTATTGTACCATATGGTAAGCAGTTGAGATTAACACCAGATATAATATATTATAGTTATCCTTTACATTATGATTATGTTAAAAGTATAAAATCGAAATATACTATTTTTGATGTTATTGATGCGCCGGTAGATGAATTTGAACCATGGAAAGATAACTGGGAAAAATGTATAAAAGATGCAGATCTGGTAATGGCAAGTGCCAAGAAATTATATGATGACGCATTGGAATACAATGATAATGTTATTCATGTACCTAATGGTGTTGATTATAAACATTTCCAAAGGAAAAGAAGAAATCCATATCGGAAATTAAAAGTGGATGGATTTAAACGTAAAAATCCGGTGGTTGGTTTTAGTGGTGCTATTGCTACTTGGATTGATATAGAATTATTATACAAATCTTGTTGGGAATATCCAGATTATAACTTTGTAATCCTGGGTTTAGAATATAACCTTAAATTATCTAAAACACCAGATAATCTTTTCTTCTTGGGGCATAAACCATATGAAGAATTATCTGGTTGGATTAATTATATGGATGTATGTACTTTACCTTTTATTCCACATACACCTGTTGCTGATGCCTGTAATCCGTTAAAATTTTGGGAGTACCTGGCGAGTGGTAATCCAGTGGTGAGTACAGCTTTACCAGAAACTAATTTTAGTAGTGTTTATTGGTGTGAAAGCAGGGAAGATTATATAAAAAGTATAGGTCTTGCCATGGATGAAAAAAAGAAGGGTAATAAGGGTAAAGTTGAAAGACAGGTTTTAGCAAATAGACATAGTTGGATTAATAACTGTAAACCATTATTGGAGAGGTTGAATGTATGGAGCAGCCAGTAGTTTGTGTTGGATGTCCAATACAAAATAGGGATTTTATAGTTAAAGAGTATCTACAATGTATCTATAATTTAGATTATCCAAAAGATAAATTGATACCTGCCTTTTTTGTTAATAATACCAGTGACCAAACGGGAAAGATTATACAAGAATGGATGGAAAAGCATCGGGAAAAGTATTTTAACATATTATATTTTGAAAAGCAAAAGGTATACAAAGGTAAAATTGATAGCCAGTTAAGGGATAAAAGGGATTTCACATTATTTGCAGTGGTAAGAAACTTATTTTTAAAATATATAATACCATATCCTTTTCATTATTTTTTCAGTGTTGATAGCGATATCTTATTTCCCCCAGAAACACTTAAACAGTTATTAAGTCATCATAAAGATATTATTAGTTGTTTGGTGTGGAATGGTACAGTATTTGGTGTGGATAATTATAATTATCGTAAATATATGCAAGATAATAGGGGTGTATACAATTATTTTCAATATCAGATCCAACCAGGGGAACTTTTTGAAGTGGATATAACTGGTGCTTGTTACCTTATGAAAAGGGAAGTATTGGATGCGGGTATAAGATATAAAGCTCATAAGAAGGGTGAGGATTGGGAATTTTGTGTAGCTGCAAAAGAGAGTGGATTTAAACTTTATTGTGATCCTACTATACCTGTTGAACATAAAGCAAAATGGGGATAATTATGAATAATCATTATGATTATCAAGATATTTGGATAAAAGGACAGGTAAAAAAGAAAGGTAATCGAGAATGTGAACAAAGATACCAATGTATTAAAAATTATTTACGACCATATAAAGGGTTGCCTTTAAAGATACTGGATTTTGGTGCTAACAATGGATATTTTGGTTTCAGGATAGCAGAAGATAATCCAGAATATGATGTTTATATGGTGGATTATAATAATTTTTTACCAAGGATTGTAGATCAAAATCAATTAGAAAATGTACATTTATTTCATCAGTATATGGATGAAAAGCAGTTAATAGACCTGGATAAAGAATATGATTTTAATTTGGTATTGTTGATGAGTGTATTACATCATTTTAAAGATCCAATACAAGTAATGAATCATTTTACTATGGGTAATGGTAAGGTGATATTTGAAGTGAGTTATCCAGAGGAAGATGTAATATCCAACCCCCATAATAAGATGGTGATATGGGATTATTTACAGGATTGTAATCCAATACAACTTAATTTAAATATAGAACATGATAGACCACTATTTTATACTGATAAAAATAGCATTAAATTACAAGGTAAGATCCATAATGGTTGTGGTGTAGCATCACAAGTTATCAGTGAAGATATTAGTGAAGGATTATTCCAAACAACATATAAAAGATTTTATCCAGGTACATTAAATGTTACACTGGAAAAATTAGTGAAATTTAAAAATTTAAGTTTGGTATCTACTTATTATAAGATATTTCCAATGTCAATAAACGGATTATTAGTTTATGGAATATTAACGTATTTAAAAGGAAATACTACTAAAGAATTAGAGATAATATCAGAATACGGATTAAAAGATATGTTTAATTATGAAAATGGTGATGAATTGACAGTAGCAATTAATAAAAGATTTATTGATCAAATATTTGTATGAGGGGTGAAATTATGGATTGGTTAGTAGTTCTTAATGAGGTGCAGGATAGTATGGAACCTTTTGCTAAACAACATTATAAGACAGCTTATAGGATGGAGGAGATTTATTATTGGTATCATGTAGCCAAATGGATAATTGAAGATAGTCAAAATGCAGATATAAATAATATTCTTGATGTAGGATGTGGTCATGGTACGTTAAGTGTATTTTCTAAAATGTTATATAATTGTGATGTAACCTGTATTGATGCTATTAATTATATGAGCCAGGAAATGGTACAGCATTTTGAATTAAACTATGAATTAATGGATATTGAAGTAAATATGGATAAAATTTACCATCCCAAACATTATGATAGGATTATATTTACAGAAGTGATTGAACATTTATACTTTAATCCAGTACCCACCATGGAAAAGTTACATGAAATATTAAAAGATGACGGTAAGCTTTTTTTATCAACACCAGATAGTGTTGAATGGGGATATCTTAATGGTTTTTATAGTCATGTAGGACAAATGCCTAATCCTGGAGATATAGATAAACCTGATTTCAGTACAATCGACCAACATATATACCAGTATAGCAGGGGAGAACTTGAACGAGTAATACAAGAATCTGGTTTCTATATAAACAAATTTAGTTACTGTAAAATTGGTAATAGAGCCAGACACTTAAATTATGAGTTGATAAAAAAGATTTAAAGCAAAAAAAAGAACTAACTGGTCGGATAGGAGGGAGATTATACTGGAAAATATAGATAAAGATAGTGTACCTAAATTATCCAAGGAACCAAAAGATGTCAAGGACATGATACATTTACACGATCAAACACAAGAATACTGGCTTGGGAAAGTAATCAAATTTAAGGATAAATTGGATAGTATAGATCGTAATATTAATATGCTCAAGGAGGAAATAGAAAAGAAATTAGGGATACAAAACCAAGAAATAGAGGATATAAAAGAAGAGATAAGGATATCCAAAATATATAATAAACAACAAGGCAAGGATATAATCCAATTAAGGAATGATTATCACCAATTAGTAACCAATATAAGGGAAGATTACCAGAAACTGGATGAAAAATTAGAAGATAACCGGAAAGAAAGAAGACAAGATATGGACAATATAGATCACAAAGTAACCAATGGATTAAAACAAATTGAAGATAAAGTGGATGCAGGATTTAATAATTTCAAAAGCGAGAGTATGTATGTAGTACAAGAGCAAAAAAAGGAAAAAAGGGATAAAAGAAATTTAATATTAAAAATAATACTTGGAATTATATCAGCCACAGGAGTAATTGTAGGTGTTCTTGCCGCCTTTCATGTGTTGTGATTATTATGCTGTTCGATTTAAAAATATTTAGTGTATTATTGTTTATTTGGGCTGTCCTTAATCTGCTTAATGGTTTTTTAATATTATTGGTAGATGTTTTTTTGATACAAGTACCAAATTATAATATGATTAATGCCAGTATAAGGATTTTTATTGGATTGGATACATTAGTAATGTTTGCTTATGTCTGGATAAATGGTGACAAGATAGTTATTTTATTTAAAAAAACAGTATTAGGAGATGAAACCGATGGTAAATTACACAAAAGTACAGATAGCAGAAGCCGGGAAGAGAATTAAGGAATTTATGGAAAAACACAACAGAATACCTAATAATGTAGCGATCAATGGAATTAAAGTAAACATATCTGATTATTTATACCTGGCAACCAAATTAATAACAAACACCAACATAAATTCTATTACACAAAGAACAGTTAAAGCAGCAACCATAATAAAAGGTGGATACAAAGCGGGACAATTAGATAAAAAAAGTTATATAGATTTAACAGATAGAGTATCTAAGTTTATTGAGAAAAAAAATATATCTCCCAAATATGCAGATTCAATTTTGGGAGATATACCTTATGTTGATCTGATTTATATTTCATCTAAAATCCTAAATTTCTTTTTCCTTAATGGTAGATTACCTAATTATGTAAGTTGTACACCATTTGGTACGTATACACCACCAGTTATTAGTGTTATGCAAACTAACTTACAGAATAGGACAGGTATTAAATTTAAAAACATATCTGAATTGTGTAATAAGATTATTCGTCCATTTGTGAAGTATAGCAGTCCAATATATTATAATAGTAAAAAATCACTTAAACAGGTTGAAAATGCTATAGTAAATAATGTTAAAGGATTGTATGTTGGTGAAGTAAATCAAGTAAATTGTGTTGATATAGCCCAGTATTTAGCAGAGATGGGTAAACAGATGAAAATCTATGATCAAGTGACTATTTGGGCTTTAAGATGTACTTCATTGGATGTTTATCATGCTGTTGTATTATTTAATGGTGGAGAATTTCAAGGGAAAAGTGTACAGCTCCGGGAAAAGCAGTATGGACCGATTAAAACATTTCCAGGGGTTATTGTTGATGGTGCTGCTATAGCAGAAAATAGTTACGCGGTGGGTGAATCATGGTGTAGTCGTACCCATGAATTAGTACATCGAGAACCACCATGGGCTGCTTATGAAAAATACAGTTAATTAAAAGCAAACCTATTTATATGGGGATATTGTATATTATTATTTGGCTTCTTTGGATTTCATCTTTTACCTTGTTGTGAAAGAAGGGTAACCTTTTATGGTTTTTGGGGTTACCCACACCTCCACTTTTTTTGGATTTTATTTTTTTAGTATTTTTTATCCCAGGATAATATAAATAGTGATAGTTACATTTATAAGGGAGTAGGTAGAACTATAATATAACAACTGTAAAAGGATTGATAAAAAATGAACAAAACAACCTGGAAAATATTAGGAAAAGACGTGGAAATGTTTGGAGAACCTGGAAACTACTTTGTAAACCGACCAGATGTAGCATTAGAATTAGGATTATTTGCAGGCATGGAATCAGAAGAACAAGCCAACCGATTAGCCAAAAAAACAGGAATCAACGATGAGAAATGAAAAAAAGGATTTGATTGATGAACTAATCTTAAAAATCCTAACAGAAGCCCAAAACATGAAAGAAGATGAAAAAAGATATTTACAGGACGAATTATTTGAAGCCAAACGAAAAATCTGGAGAGGGATAACACCAGATATCTAAAAGGGGATTAATATGGATACACCAAATGAAATAAAAAGAATAATTGTTAATGGTAGAAAAACAGGGCTTTTAGTTGTTAATAGGGGTAAAGATGTTGAAAGCCCAATTGGAATAAGGATACCAGGATGTGCCATAGGATTATGTTTTAAAACATATGAAGCATTGGAAAATTACATCCATGAAGACCATCCAGGTGATGAAATTACATATGAAACCGTTGTATTCGATTAATAAAGGAGAGATTAAATTATGATAACACAAGGTAAAGAATATGAAATCCAAACAACCGATAGGGAAGCAATAATAAAAATCCTAATGAAAATCACTGATTGCCACATACTAAAAGAGGTAATTAAATCTGATGAAACAAAAGAAGGATTTAATTTAACTTTACACATGGAAAATAAGGAAATAGGATATTTATATTTCCGTACAGTACACTATAACAAAATAGATGGATTATACACTTATGAAGGTGTAATCGAAGCAGATCCAATATCAACCAAAGTACCAAATACATTAGTTAAAGAAAAATAAAAACTTTTTTTATATTTTTTAAAGTGGAGGTAAAAAAATGAACAAAGAAAAACCAGAATTTCCAGATATAACCAATAAAAAGGTAAGTGGTATTGGATATGGGGAAAATACGATAGCTATAACTTTTGGTAGACGACCATCAATTAACCTGGTGATAAGTGCAGATAAACAAGGTAATCTATTGATTAATGGGATACCTAAAAGCCATTATACCAATGTGTATAATGGTAAAAGTCATGGGATTGGTGATTAAATGTCAAATAATAAAACCTGTACAAGATGTGGAGATACACCATGGACAGCAGAAGGTTACAAATGGATATACTTTGGTGGGGATCTACTCTGTGATAAATGTCAAAGAGCAAGTAAAGGATCATTTAAGTTCCGTAGACCTACACCAGAAATAACTTTTGATTACATGGAACATAATGATTGGGTGGGTTATCAATTTAAAGATATTAAAAAACAAGCCCACAAATTAAGGGTAGCTGTTAAAGATGCTATCAATTATTTTTGGAGTAATAGCCATTTTAAAATCAAGAACATATATGGTAAACCTGTGATCAGTGTTTTGTTTAATGATAATAGTATAGATTTATGGAACTTTGTTACAGGTGATGGATTGTTTACATTAAGTGGTGAATACTTTACAGTGGAACATAAAGATAGGTTAAGTGAAGCTATAGATAAGGTAAGTAAAGGTTATCGGAGATGTAATCGATGTGGACTTTGGGTAAGTGAAGGTCAAACTTACAGTTTTGCAGGTTTTGTATGTGGTGATTGTTATAATCCAGAGATCCATTTACCACCAGATACCAGTGGTGATTAATTTGGAAATGGATGTTATAATCCAGATTGATGAGGAAACTTATTGGAAGTTACATGAGGAAATATCCAGGGAATTTGAGCATATATATCCAAAATGGAATCATCTACAGAGAGGGATTTATTTTTGGAATAAGATAACCCAAATATTAGCCAAAGAAGGTATTGATATAATAAGAAAAGAATAAAAAAGTTTAATTTGATCATTTTTATGGGTGGGTTGATTGTTCGTTTTCCCACCCATAAATCTTATAATTATTATTGGTAAGGATCATGAGTTGGCAATTAATGTGTATACCGAGAAAGATAAGATAAAATTAAGAAAAATAGAATAAAAAAAAATTATCAGTAATTTTTTTTATGTGGATATGTCGTTGATTCCATGTTGATCCTTGTTGATCTCATGTTGATTTATTTTAGCAAGTAATTGTTTTTGTGTCAAACCTGTTTTTTTGGCTTGTACTTTAAGTATATCTGGTTTAAGGACACCTAATCTTTCTTTACTTTCTATACATACTTGTATGGCTTCATTAATAACAGGTTCAAAGATAGTGTCCATGGTTGGTTCTTGATTATTGGATTCTTTTTTGGATTGTAATCTTTGTTCATAATCGGTTATCTGATTATCCAGTGCGTGTACTTTATTTTGGTGTTTTTGTCGTTCTTGTTTTAATCGTTCAAGTTCTGCTGATTCATCCACTAATGTTTCAAAGTATTCTTCTGTTATTTTGCTTATTCTCCTGGGATATTTTTGTCTTACTTCATCCAGTATTTTTTTTTCTATTGTTAGGGTTATGGCTTCTTTTGTCAGATTTTAGCACCTCATTTTTATAGTTTTTGTATTATACAATGACCACATTCAAGGTCTATAACTGTATAATCGTTAAATGTGTTTGCTATGGTTGATTTTACCATGTTTTTGTGGTCGTTGCATAGTATACAGAAGTATTGTATTGTTTTTTTGTTGGTTATTGTTTTGGGTGTGGTTGGTTTGATTCGGTTTATGGTTTTTTGTTTGGTTTGTATCATGGTTTTTTTCACCACCTGTTAAATAGTTTTACATTTATGTTTTACATTTGTTTATTTATGTTTTATACATATGTGTATATAAATGTATGGGGAAATCTACCAGAGGGAGAGGTGCATTACAAGTGTAACAAGTGTATATAATAAAAAATATTTTTTTACATTTATTTATTTATTTATTATTTACAATGGAATATGATAACAAAGATGTATTTATCCTTGTATTGATAAAAAAATTATTTATTATCAATAGATTGTTTCCTATTGGTTCCATGTTCTACATTTGTTTATGGTTTGGATCTGTTATGGGATGAGATGTTATTTTTTTTACACTTGTAATGGATGTCTGTCTAACTATAGTTATATAACTATAAATAGTAATAGTAACATTTATAAGGGAACAACACCAACTATAATATAACAACTGTAAAAGGATTGAAAAAAAAATGAACAAAACAACCTGGAAAATATTAGGAAAAAACGTAGAAATGTATGGTAAACCTGGAAACTACTTTGTAAACAGACCAGATGTAGCATTGGAATTAGGATTATTTGCAGGTATGGAATCAGAAGAACAAGCCAACCGATTAGCCAAAAAAACAGGAATCAAAGGGCTTTCAGGTGAATAAAATTTAATTTTCTTTTTTTCCTTTTTTATAAATAGTAATAGTAACATTTATATAGGATACAAATCAACAATATAATTGGAGGTATAATAAAATGAACATAAAAACCGAAAGAGATGTAGAACAAGAATTAGACAGGATGTTACTGGAAGTAAAAGAAATAAAAGAAGCCACTGGTGAAGTACAAAACCCACCAACATTTGATTTTATAATAGCAGAACCACTTAACACCGATAATGTAACGGTAACCCAAACAGTAAGACAACTGAAAAACAAAAAAAGTTATACTTTTAAAGCCAAACTACAGGTGGATAAAAAAAGATATGCTTTAAGACAAAATAATTGGTACTATGGACAGGATTATGAAACCGAGCCATCCAAGGACAACCTTGCTAAATACTGGTATCTTACCAACGGTACAATGAAAAGCATAATCAAAAATCATCCAGAACATTTTATTTGTAGATTAACTTCTTATTTTGATGGGATGATTGATTGCACCCAAAGTGTTGAAGATCCCCAATTCCATAAACCAAGCCAGGAACTGGTGGAAAAATTATTAGAAGATCTTGGTAGACGTGGATATATGAGCTGTCATTATTACCCAGAAACTGGTATTTTTAAATGTTATAGTTGCTGTGACAGTTATGATTTTGCTTTAACTGGTGTGGATATCAAATTTTTATAAAATTAATTTTATTTTTTTTCTTATATTTTTAAAAGATGAGAGTAGTTGTGATAATATGGATAAAATAATAAAAAATAAAATCCAATTATTATTGGGAGTAACGTCTAAACAATCACAATTAAAAGAAGCACTTAAACAGGATGTAGAATGTGAAATAAAAGCTATTTGTGAGAATCACAATTTCCAGATTAAACCATTTACAGTTACTTGTAATAATGATGGGATGACAATTGAATTAACATTACCCATACCATTACCTGTCTTTGGGGAGATTGCTCAAATAATAGACGATACTGAAGATAGGATAACTGGTAAAATTATACCATTAGGTGACGATGTTAGATTAGAATATATCTGGGAGCTGTAAAAATTGGAAACTATTGATATTAAAAATACTAATCAAAAGAGTTTATCAGTAAGACGATACCAGGATGGACATCGAACAATAGTAATAGGTACAAGATTGGAAGTTTGTGGTAATTGGGATGAAATAGAGATAGATGTAAATCAAAATGAAGTATTGGCTTTAAAAGTAGCATTAAGGGGTAATTTATCAATAGAAGAAATCCAGAAAACAGTTAAAAAGTTAGTTGGAGATGTAGGGGATAATTAGTTATTAGTGTAATGGTGTTATTTTCTGCAACTTCTCAGAGCTGGAGGGTTGTGGTGATTGTCGTTTCAGGTTTAAGTGTGAATTGAAAAGTTGAGGTGTAAAAAGATGAAAGATGGTGAAATCTGTATTTGTAATGGTGTGAACACTGAAATAGAGGTTTATCCTTATCCCTGCCCAGGGTGTGGTTCATTAACGTATTTAGGTGTGTTTATACCCACCGTATATGCTCTTTATGCCGAATGGTACGGGTGGAGTTTCCAGTGTAAAAATCCTGCCTGTGCCCCGATTTATGAAGAAGATGAAATTGATTGGGATGATGAAGGGAACGAGTGTGAACCTCGTACTGTTTATGATTTAATAGATTATGGTGCTTATTGGAGTGAATAAGAGATGAACTGTAATAAATTATCTCCAGAAAAATTAATAAAATTGGGGAAAGAAGACATCGAAAGGACGAAGAAAGGTATTAAAACTAATTTAAAGTTTTTAGACATAGTTAATAAAAAAATAGAAGAATATCATCTAAACAATCAGAATAAGATTTTAACATTTTTAAGGAGTAGTTGATATGCAATATCAGGTGGTTTTGAAGTGTATAGATTGCGATGTTAAAGCAAAATCATGGGGTGTTTTTGGTACTGATCATCCAGAAATAAAAGCAGACATGGTAAAATATTTTGAAAGGGAAACCAAGTGTACAGAGTGCCAAGGATCAATGAAGATCCAATCTATAATATTTGTACCCAATGATGAGAAATTGGATCATAGTGAATTTGATATTGAACAGGTAAAAAAGCAGAGGGATAAATTTAAAGAGGACTGGCTTAAAGCTATTGGAGAAATCAGGGAATATACAAACAGAGTAGAAAAATGTGAATATCAACAAAACAAACAAGGAGGGATGAACTAAATGGTGGAATTAAATCGGTATGAATATGATTGTAAAAAGTGTGGTAATACGATACAAACCAATATTTTACCAAGTAATGGTGTTTGTCCAACCTGTAGGGGTGGGAAGAAATTTTTAGATGTTGGTGAGAAGATAGAAGGACAACGGATAGTTAGATTGTATACATTAGGGGGTCGATATGAAAGAGATAGGATAGGCGCAGAGCTGGATAATGGTGAGATTGTTAAGATTAAGTTAGCAGAATTACTTAAAATAATGGATGGTGCATTATTTAAGGTAACCAGTAAAAGGAGAATTTACAAGTATCTGGAGGTAATTAAGTGAAATATTGTATTGATATTAGTGATCAGTTAAATGACAAAGATATCACTAATTTAAAAAAAGATTTAGATTATAAAGTAAGAAGTTTTACGGAACGTAAATTAACAGAATACAAATACACATTACCAGAATGGTTTGAAAGGAAGAAAAAAGACGAACCCCCAATATTGACCATTAAAGAGATTAAAGAAATATTGGATATGGGTTTAAATTTTAATATTGTATGGGGATATGATGATTGTAGTGGACTTGGTATGAGATTTGAAGTTATTGATCCAAAATCTGGTATTGATATTGATGAGATAAGTTATTATCCAGGATGGGGTGGTGGTAAAATTACAGAAGATG
>ENA-UOOH01001392-UOOH01001392.1-fermentation-metagenome-genome-assembly--contig:-NODE-1392-length-23730-cov-13.746357_pt1 | contig 23730 bp, 23 predicted proteins | sample MGYA00245778_ERZ724025 | MGnify/ENA primary metagenome ERZ724025 (study PRJEB28704, sample SAMN03018313) | fermentation metagenome | biome: anthropogenic terrestrial biome; feature: soil... | reverse complement strand
AAATAAAGAAAAAAATTAATTCCTTTGATTAGGTTTAGCTGCTGTCAGCAAAAAAAGTCCACCTGTAGGTGGACTTTTAGCTTCGCTTCTTCCATCATTATTTGTGAAAAAAGGGAAAGACCCTTATGATTGAAAATTTTTCTTGTAGCTTTCAAATTCCCTTTCATTTGCCAAAACAAAATGCCCCGGCTCAATCTCAATCCATTCGGGTGGATTTGAAGCATAATCATAATGCTCCTTATCGGGTTGATAAATTTCAATAACCTTGCTTTTTTCAACCCTTGGATTTGGCGTCGGTATAGCGGACAAAAGCGACCTTGTATACGGATGAAGCGGGTGTGCAAACAATTTTTCCGTTTCAGCCAATTCAACTATTTTTCCTTTATAAATAACCGCAATTCTATCCGAAATAAATCTAACTACAGACAAGTCATGAGCTATGAATAAATATGTCAAATCCTTTTGTTTCTGTAATTCCGCCAATAAGTTAATAACCTGGGCACGTATTGATACGTCCAAGGCTGATATGGGCTCATCTGCTATTATCAATTCAGGCTCCATTACCAGCACCCTTGCAATACCTATACGCTGTCTTTGCCCGCCGGAGAATTCATGAGGAAATCTGCTTGCAAACTCAGGCAATAAACCAACATCTAACAATGCCTGTTCCACCTTCTTCTTTCTATCTTCCTCGGAACCGTAATTTTTCAGGTTGTAAAGTCCCTCTGAAACAATGTAGTCAACCTTGGCTCTTTCATTTAAGGATGCCATAGGGTCCTGAAAAATCATTTGAATTTTTCTTGTAAGTTCGGTATCTAATTCTTTGTCTATTTTTCCGCTTATCGTTTGACCTTTGTAAATTATTTCACCGGATGCGGCAGGGTTAATCCTTATGATAGCTCTTCCTATTGTTGTTTTTCCTGAACCGGATTCACCTACAAGTCCGAAAGTTTCCCCTTTATGAATATTAAAGCTGACGTCATTTACAGCTGTAAACTTTTTATTGCTCTTGCCGAATTCAACCTTTAAATTCTTAACCTCTAAAAGGATTTCTTTATTCAATGCCCTCACCTCTCTTTACTTCCATTTCCTTCATTTTTTGAATTAAAAGAGGCGGTTCAACCTTTGGCGCCCTGGGGTCCAGCAGCCAGGTTCTTGCTTTGTGAGTAGGGCTGACCTCAAAGTATGGAGGTCTTTCTTCAAAGTCTATTTTCAATGCATGGGGATTACGGGGTGCAAAAGCATCTCCCTTTATTTCCTTAAATAAGTTTGGAGGAGTACCCTTTATCGAATACAATGCTTCACCTTTGATGCCAAGTTGAGGCAATGATGACAGCAATGCCCATGTATAGGGATGCTTCGGGTCGAAAAATACTTCCTCGGACAATCCTAATTCAATTATGTCCCCTGCATACATAACCGCTATTCTATCAGCAACATTTGCTACTACACCTAAGTCATGTGTTATATAAATAATAGTTAATTGATATTTTTTCTGTAAGTTTTTCAGCAATTGAAGAATCTGCGCCTGAATGGTAACATCTAATGCAGTTGTAGGTTCATCACATATTAAAATATTTGGATTACATGCCACGGCTATTGCTATAACGACTCTTTGTCTCATACCGCCGGAAAATTCATGAGGATATTGATTATATCTTATTTCCGGGTCTGAAATACCAACATCGTTTAATATTTCAACAGCCAATTTTTTAGCTTCTTCACCCTTTAAATTTTGGTGAAGTTCTATTGACTCCTGAACCTGTCTTCCGACTTTTTTAAGAGGATTTAAAGAAGTCATTGGATCTTGAAAAACCATGGCTATTTCCTTTCCTCTTATCTTTATCCATTCATCCTCTGTTTTATATTTTGCCAAGTCATTACCTTGGTACAATATTGAGCCGCTTTCAATTCTTCCGTTAGCGTCCAACAATCCCATAAAGGATTTTGTAAAAACCGATTTTCCGGAGCCCGATTCACCGACTATTGCCAAGCTCTCGCCCTTATACAGTGTTAAAGATGCCCCTCTTATTGCAGTAAGCTCCTGTCCTCTTAAATTAAATTTTATAACTAAATCTTCAATTGATAATACTATTTCGTTGTTTATCATGATAACCTCCTACACGTGATTTCTTGGATCGGCTGAATCTGCGAAAACATTGCCGATTACATAGAAGGATATAGTAACAACAGATATTACGGCGGCAGGGAAGAATAATTGATATCTTTGGCTTGGGTCCATCATCAATGCCCTTCCCTCATTGATTAGATTGCCTAATGAAGGTATATCAACCGGCAATCCCATACCTATATATGACAAAAATACTTCATTGCCTATGGCAGCCGGTATGGCAAGAGCCATTCTGAGCATTATAACGGATACTAAATACGGCAACAGATTCTTTGTTATAATTCTGCCGGTAGGAGTTCCTAAACACCTTGAAGCTAAATTATATTCTCTGTCTCTTATAATTAATATCAAATTACGAACAAACCTAGCCATCTGAAGCCAGCCTGTCATACACATTGCAAATATTATAGTTGGTATGCTCGGTTTCATAATATATGTCAATATAATCAAAACTACAGTTGATGGTATGTTATCCCATACATTGTATATTTCTGTTATAATTGCGTCTAATTTTCTCACATATCCCCAAAGAGCTCCTATGGTTATTCCTACAATTGCTTCAAATATACCGACGGCAACACCTATATACAATGAGGTCCTTGTACCGCTCCAAAGCCTTGCCCATAAGTCCTGTCCGATTGAGTTTGTTCCAAAGATAAATTCATCGTTTGGCTGTACATTTCTGTACTGCAAGCCTGTATTCGGGTCTAAATATATTTTAGTAGGGCTTTTCTGATTTGGTAAATATGGTTGTACTAACGTAAATAAAACTACGGTAACAATTAATATTAAAAGCGCTACTGCCACTTTATTTTTCATAAAAACCTGTACTGTGGATCTCCAAAATGAATAATTTGAATAACCGGTTAGTTCACTTTTTGATTCATCATATTCTGCAAAATCAAATAAGGATGGATCTATGTTGTCAGCCATATTGTTGATAATTTTTTTGCTTGTCATTATCTTGATCCTCCTTCTTGCGATAATTTAATTCTTGGGTCAAATGATGCCATTAAAATATCCCCCAACATTAATCCAACAATTCCTATGGATGAATATAAAAGTACAAGGGCTTGAACCAATGTGTTATCCTGTCTTTGAATAGCAGTAACCAACAGTCCCCCTGTTCCCGGTATTGAGAATAAGGATTCGACATATATAGAACCGGATACCGTATAAAGTATGGATGCAGGCAAGTATTGTGCCATCGGAACAAAAGCATTTCTCATAACATGTCTTGTCATTATATCCTTATTTTTTAATCCCTTTGCTCTTGCCAATCTTACATAGTCCTTATTTAGTTCATCAACCATATAACGTCTTATCCACATAGCATAATATGCTATATTTACTAATGATAAGCATAGCACCGGAAGTATCCAGCTTTTTGGATCAGATTTACTGTAGAGCAAAGGCAGCTTAAATATATCCGTAAAATATACCTGTATCAGAAGGTAATATATTACCGCGGGCACAGCATTGGCACCTACAACATAACATGTCCCCAATTTATCCCAAAACTTGCCTTTAAATCTTGCCATAACGATTCCTAAGCTTAAGCCCACTATTAACGATACGGCCAGTGATGCCAGACCAAAACGAATGGATGTTATTAATTTATCTCCCAATATTTTTGTAATAGCAACCTTAGGTCTGTAGGTTATTGATTCACCTAAATCACCCTTCAAAATATCGGTGTAAAAATTCTTTAACTGTATATACCAAGGGTCTAAAAGCCCTAAGTTATTAAGCTTTGCCGTCTTTTGAGCTTCATCTAACTTATCGAAGCTTGCTCCAAAATATCCTTCTATAGGCATCATACGCATTAGCAAGAAAACCACGGTCACTACTATAATCAGCGTTAGCAATGACCTGGATAACCTAATTAAAATATATTTCATGCATTAACGCCCTCTCTTTCTTTTAATATGACTTGGTAAAACAGTAATTTTACCAGTTTATGCATGAAAATAACAAGGGGGCTAAATAGCCCCACAAATTACTTTTTAGCCGCTTCTTTTAATGCTGCCTCTCTGGCTGCCTGCCATTCTTGTTGAGCTGCTTCAAATTCTTCCGTATTCATTGGTTTAGCCAATAATTTTTGTCCCTTCCATCTTTCTGACGATATACCGAATGATGAATACGGGGCTTCAAAAGGATGAACCTTTGATGCTACGTAGCCGCCGCCACTTACATTGTACGGCATTACAAATGCATTATCTATCAACATAGCTTCCGCTTCAGCAAATAATTCAAATCTTTTAGCTAAATCCGTTACTTCCGCTTTAGCCTCGTTTACCTTAGCTTCATAAACTTCGAAAATATTTTGTCCGTCTGCTGTTACATCAGTTGTATATTCAGGGAAGTTGTAGTTAAATCCTCTCTCAAACGGGTCTGTATATGTTTGCGGGTCTGCATAGTCAGGTCCCCAGTTAACCTTCATAAAAGAATAGTTACCTGCACGTCTCGTTCCGTCAAGGAAGCCTGTGGGTGCATGAGGAAGCAGTGTTACTTCTATATAGTCTGCTCCAAGCGTAGTTTCTAACTGTTGTTTTACAACCTGAGCTTCGTTAGCCCATGATGTACTGTTTGTGTTGTAAGGCATCAATATTTTTACTGGGAATGTTGCTCCTGCCGCTGTTAATTCTTCAACTGCCTTATTTTTGTATTCAACTGCTTTATCCTTATCGAAGAAGTCTCCTTCTGTTATAGCCTTCAAAGCTCCTGTCTGAGTATAGTCCAAGCCACCCTGAGCCGCAAAGTTAGGAGGTGTTATTGTATTTATAATTCTATATTCCGGATTATAAGGTTCTTCCGTCTGCATTGCAGCAATTCTGTTAATTGCAGAAACTACCGATTTACGGAAATTAGGATTATTTACTGCTATCTTCCAATTTTCAGGCTCATATTGTGCGTCAAACTTAGGGTCAAAGTTAAATGCATAGAACCATGAGTAATTTCCTAATGTGCCCGGTCTAACCTGTGCTTTTAATTCAGGATTGTTCATCCATTCGTCAATGATTGAAGCCGGTAATTCAACTGCGGTAATTTCACCACGCTTATACATTTCTCCTGCCAATGAAGTGGCTTCTTTATTATATTTATAATTTAATTCAACTATATGAATATTTTCAGAATCCCAATATGTTGGGTTCTTAGTCAAAATTCTGTGCATCTGAGGCTCAAACTCCGACAATATATAAGCGCCGTTGTACAATAATGCAGAATTTGTTGTACCGAATTGGTCACCCATTTCCTCTAAGAACGGACCGTATGCAGGGAAGAAGCATACATAAGTAAGCATTGATTCAAAATACGGAACAGGTTCCTTCAATGTATAAACCAATGTATAATCATCCTCTGCTTTTATTCCTACTTCTGAAAAATCAGTAATATCTCCGTTGAAATATTCCTCTGCATTCTTAATTACACTGTAGAATAGGTTGGCTGTTGCAGATTCATTTTCAGGTACCAATATATATGCGGCCGCACTCACAAAGTCATGAGCAGTTGTTTCAGCAACTTCAGTTCCTTCAAAGTCAAGCCATTTAACACCTTTTCTTAAATGGAACGTCCAAGTCAAACCATCATCGGAAACTTCCCATGTTTCCGCCAATGCAGGCTGAAGCACTCCATACATATCATAATCAACCAAAGTATCAACTAAATTTGCAGCTAATGCAAATTCAACATTTGTAGTTGTGGTTAAATAGTTTATAGTCTGAATTTCTTCAGCATAAACTGTCTTGTACACTTGCTCCTCAGCGTATTTTCCTCCATCAGCGTCTTCAGGCTGTTCCTCAGCGGGTCCGGGTGTTTCCGGCGTCTCAGGTGTTTGCGATACCGGTGGTTTTCCTCCTGAGCATGCAGTTAATATCATTGCTAATATTAACAATAGAGATAATATTTTTTTCATTTTATCCTCCTAATAATTTTATAATTAAATTAGTTAATACTAATAAAACTATCTGAATTCGTTTGCTTATATTAAGAATTCGTTTGCTTGATTATATAAAAATGGTGCACCTGAGAGGAATCGAACCCCCGGCACATGCCTTAGGAGGGCACTGCTCTATCCTACTGAGCTACAGATGCACATATAACTTTTTAAAAATCTTACACTATTTTTCTTGTTTTGTCAATATGATTGTTCCCCTGTAAAATTGACAAATACTTATAATTATTCTATTTGTATTTACTGTATTCATTTATGTTTTAATCAATAACTTAATATCTTGTTTAGATATCAGCATTTAAAGCATGTGTAATAATTTGTAAAATTTGAAGGTTTTATCATATTTATGCACTATTATTTTTTAAATTAATGAAATAAATTCAAAATGTTAAAAAATTCTACATTTTTCTACATAGAAAAATAAGTTTTACTATTAATTATAATAATAAACTTATTTTTATTAAACCTAAAACAGATTTCGGAAAAACCTGGATATTATCACTAAAATATTGGCTTTTTCTACATCTTCTTTTACCGTGGCATCAACGTGTCCAATTTCTTCTCCGTTAACAAGAATGCTTATTGTGCCTATTTTTTCGCCTTTAGAAAATGGAGCTTTAACCGATTCATTGTATGTTATTTTGGTTGTAACCACATCTTGGTTTTTTATTACCTTATAATAATCCGTTGAAGGAAAAATATCAACTTTCCCTGATTTTGAATTTGAAATATAAACCTTATCAATTGTTTCGGAAGTATCGGTTAAATTCAACTTTATGAAGTTATTTTTCCCATACTCCAAAATTTGCGTTGTTTTACTTAATCTATCCTCATGGGTCTGGGCACCTAATATAATTCCTATAAGTCTAAAATCCTGTCCCTTTCCTATAACGGGCATGGTTGACACAAGGCAAATCCCCGCCTTGTCGGTATATCCGGTTTTTAAGCCATCAGCCCCATCAATTATTCCCAATATTGGATTTGTTGCTGTTTTTCTGTAATTCCTTTCGGTAACAATAAGCTCAGGTTGTTTTGTTACTTCCAAAATTTCAGGATATGTGCTTAACACATGTCTTGTTAATTTATATAAATCTGAAACAGACATATGATTTTGACCGGTATCCTCATCATTTATAGGCAATCCGTGAGGATTAACAAAGCTTGCGGACAAAAGACCAAGCTCTGATGCTTTTGCATTCATCATACTGACAAAATTATCCTCAGTTTTTCCAACATATTCGGCTATTGCAGTTGCGCAGTCATTTCCCGACACTATGAGCATTCCGTTTACCAAGGTTCTAAGCTTAACCGATTCACCTGATATAATACCAAAATTGCTGCCTTCTGTAGCCGCAGCATGTCCGCTTATTACAACATCATCATCAAGTGATATTTCACCTGAAGCAACCTTGTCCATCATCAGGGTATAAGTCATGAGCTTTGAAATGCTGGCAATTGCCAATTGTTGATTTATATTATATTCATAAAGTATTTCGCCTGTTTCCAAATCTCCGAGCAAGGCGCCCTTAATGTTGTCATTTATATTTATTTCTGCAAATACAACAGTATTTGTAAGCATAATGATTAATAAGCACAGAGAAAGTATCTTGCTGATTTTCTTCATAAAATCCCTCCAATCAATTATGCTTCAATTATATATTAGTTCATGAATAAATGCATTACCAAAATTAAAAACTTGTTGAAAAATTTGTCAATACATCAAATTTTGTCGAAATTATTTTCATATTCACTTTACTCCATATGTTAACCGGCAGCCTTTACTATTTTCAGATATTCATCTATTATTAAATCTCCCATCTTATCCAGAGGATTCTTACATAGAAAGTCAACAAATACCTTAGAAAAATTTGATGTTGCATTCACATCGATGATATATGGACCATTGTCATTTACAATTACATCAATACCACCCATCTTTATATTCAATATACTTAATGTATCTATTACTAAATTTTCTATCTGCTTGTCTAATTTGTGAACATGTTCATAAACAGCACCTCTATGATATGAAGATATTCCTTTTTCATCCATGCTTCTTTTAACCGCAGAAAAAATTTCTTCATTGATTACTTCAATTCTAAGGGTATAATTATCAATGGATTTTATATATTCTTGAAAAATAAAATCTATGGCAGGCAATGTATTTAAAAACTCAAATAACTCTTCCGTGTTGTCGACCTTCCCCGTATATGTTGATCTGCCTCCTCTATTCGGTTTGACTATGCATGGGAATTTAATTTTATCAACAGAAAAATCCCTGCTGCTGCAATAAATTTCCGGAGTATTAATATTATTGTCCCGCAAGGTTTTACATACAAGCAGCTTATCAAAATCGTACATTAAAGCCTCGAAGGAGTTTATCATGGGAATTTTTTTTTCATGTAATTTCCTTAAAAAGTCAATACCCTTATAATATGTTTTTACGTGACCCCTGAAATATGAGCTTGGAAAAATTCTGTTGACAATCAATTTGGCGGAACTAAAAAATTCCGCATCAAACACAGCTTCTTCAAAATTAATAAACAATACCTCAAAACCTTTTTTGACTAAATAATCTTTCAAATAAATGTTTGACCATTCTTCCGATTCATAAATTATCGCAATACTCATTTGCCACCTCTATTAGAATTTTTTTATACAATATCTCCGCCATCATATGATTCTCCGCCGGCATCAGGCATAATGCCGTACCTGATTGACCAAACATCTTTGTATTTTAATGCTTGCGAATGAATTTTATCAATATCCTCTGTTCCGGTCTTTATAACCTTGGCAGGTATCCCCGCAACAACAGAAAAAGGAGGTATTATCTCGTCCTTTTTAACTACCGCACCTGCAGCTACAATGCTTCCCCTTCCTATAACAGCCCCATCCATTATAATTGAGCCCATTCCTATTAAGCAATGATCTTCTATTTTACAGGCATGAACTATTGCATTATGACCAATTGTTACATAATCTCCTATAATTGTCGGGTAATCATTGGAAACATGTACTACACTGTTATCTTGAATATTTGTATATCTGCCTATTTCTATATAGTTCACATCTGCTCTTACAACAGTGTTAAACCAAATACTTGAGTATTCTTTTATTGTTGCCTTGCCTATTATATGAGCACCTTCGGCAATATATGTTTTTTTATCAATAATTGGTTTATTCCCTTCAAATTCCTTAATCATTTTTACCTTCCTACTGATTTATGTTTTTTAAAAAGCTTGATATTTCTTCAAGTAATTCATCAATATTATCTACATTAAATGACAGATTTTCGACAGGACACATTCCTGACCTATCGCGATTTTCTATATATGGGACAGATTTTTCATATTCATATATAATAGGTGTGTTTTTTAAAACGTTTATTGCACCTTCGGAAATAAGCGTCGTGCTTAATTCTTTAATACCTGCATATTCGTAAATCATTGCAGCTGCTCTTCCTACAACCTTGTCAGCTGCACTTGAGCCCTGAAGTTCACCTTTAAGTTCATTAAGGGCTGTGTAAACAGGCTTAATTCCTCTTCCTTCACTTGAAAAAATCATTCTTTTATCCTTAACAATAACTATTACCTTTTTTCCATTATCCAATAGACTCTTTGCTATTTCAATATCCTTCATTATTTACTCCACTTTCAAACTTGTATTAATTTATTATAAAATACTATTGAGACTATTGCAATAAAAAACCGGCATATGCCGGTTTTTTATTTCTCCTGTTTCACATTTTATTTTGTAATCTTTTCTAACCCTCTCATATAAGGTCTTAAAGCTTCCGGAACAGTTATTGTACCATCTTCATTCTGGTAATTTTCAAGAATTGCGGCAAATGTTCTTCCGACTGCAAGCCCTGAGCCGTTTAATGTATGAATAAATTCAAGCCTTCCTTTTTCTGAGGGTCTGAATTTAATATTTGCTCTTCTTGCCTGGAAGTCTTCAAAGTTTGAGCATGACGAAATTTCAACATATCTGTTGTAGCTTGGCATCCATACCTCTAAGTCATACGTCTTTGCAGAACTGAAACCTATATCCCCCGTACAAAGTTCTACAACCCTATATGGAAGACCTAATCCTTTTAATATTTCTTCAGCAAAATTAGTCAATATTTCAAGCTGTCTATAAGAATCTTCCGGTTTTGCATACATAACCATTTCCACCTTATCAAACTGGTGATTTCTGATTAAGCCTCTTGTATCTCTTCCCGCAGATCCGGCTTCCGCCCTGAAGCATGGAGTGTAAGCAGTCATATACATGGGAAGATCTTTTTCATCCAACACTTCATTGCGGTAAATATTGGTAATGGGAACTTCAGCAGTAGGAATTAAATAATATTCTTTTTGATTAAGCTTAAACATATCTTCTTCAAATTTCGGAAGCTGTCCGGTTCCAATCATACTATCCTTATTTACCATAAATGGCGGAGATATTTCCGTAAAACCGTGATCCAAAGTATGTTTATCAAGCATATATGCCGTAATTGATCTTTCTAATTTAGCCCCTATGCCCTTGAACATAGAAAAACGAGTTCCGGTAATTTTGGTTGCTCTTTCAAAATCAAGAATTTCTAAGTCTACACCTAAATCCCAGTGTGCCTTTAATTCAAAATCGAACTTTCTTGGTTCTCCCCATCTTCTTATTTCCTTATTATCCTCATCTGATAAGCCGATAGTGATATCAGGGTTTGGTGTGTTTGGAATATTTAACAGCTCTTTTTCAATTTTTTCATCAATTTCTTTTATTTTAGCTTCAAGTAATTTTACCTTATCAGCTAATTCCTTCATTTCCTGAAGTATTCCCGACACATCTTTTCCTTCCTTTTTAAGAATAGGAACCTGTTTAGATACTTTGTTTTGCTCTGCCTTCATATTTTCCGCTTCAACAAGTTTTTCTCTCCTAACTTTGTCTAAATCAAGGACCTTATCTAAACTAAGTTCAGGATTTCTTCTTTTTAACAGTGCTTCCACCTCTTGCGGATTGTTTCTTATTCTTTTAATATCTAACATTTTGTATACCTCCATTATTTATTGATATTATTTACTAATTTATTTGCTCTTTACATCACATATTTTGCGGTTGACCTACCAACCATCTGTTCTTCGCTATCGCTCGAACATATGGGGTTAGGGCACATCGCAGTCTCCGTTCACCATTTTGCTTGTTCGCTGACACTCTCACAAAATGGGAACTCGTTGCGGTTGACCTACCAGCCATCTGTTCTTCGCTATCGCTCGAACATATGGGGTTAGGGCATACAAAAACTCTCGCCTCAATTTAGAGACGAGAGATACTCGCGGTGCCACCCTAATTATTATACCAAACAGTAAATTCCTCTCATCCCGCAGAACAATCTGCTCAGGAAGAAGTGTACCCGTATTTATGTATAATCACTTGTAGAAGTTAACGCCTTCAACGTCTGAGTTGTTACGCTCAGATACTCCGGAACGGATTCAACAGCTATAATACCGACTCGCACCACCCGCCGGCTCTCTTGAAAAAATTTGCTGTTTACTGCTTTCCATCATTGTTATATTTGGATAATATAATAACATTTTAAATTTGTCAAGCTTAATTTAATGTATTGTCTTAATTGTCTTAATTTAATGTATTGAAGGTGATATGATGCATAAAGCTTCAGATACATCTTCATTCCTGTTATAAATCATATGATTGTTGTTTTCAGGAACAATTATGCTATCCCCCTTTGATAAGGTGTAAATATTATCACCCACATGACACTCTATTTCTCCATGTAAAACATATATACATTCCTTAGTTTCATGCATTATACTGTGGTTGCTTGCCCAAGTTTTCGGATTCAGCTTAAAAAGAAATGCTTCACATCCTATTTTTTTATCACCGTTTTTTAATAATGGAGTAATATACTCCAATTCAACATTTACGTTGTTTAATTTAACTTTTGTTCTTTCATTTTGAGGTATTGTTACAATATCAGTATCGGACTTTTCCAAAAACAATACTGAAAGAGGTACCTCCAATGCTTGTGATAATCTTTTTAAAACTGATAAAGAAGGAGATATTAAATCCCTCTCAATTTGTGATATGTATCCTGAGGTCACATTAATTTTTTCTGATAATTCGACAATTGTTAAATTCTTGTTTTTTCTAATACTTCTTATCTTTTCCCCTATCATTCTACACACCCTTATCATATACTTTATACTAATATTATACACTAAATATATGTCCTGTCACGTATAAATTTAGTAAATTGGTTAATTTTTTGACAAAATTTTAGTTATTGCAACATATATACTGGATAATTAGATAAATTATAACGAAAATAGTTATATGAGCATCAAGAAATTACAATAATTTAATCTTTATTATGTAAAGTCTGATTTTTACTTTTCATATACTGCTTAGTATGATATAATTATCTATTAATACTTTTTATCATTTAATGTTATGCGTAAGGGGATATAAAATGTTAGATAATAACGACAAGTATACAGAGGAAATCAAATATCTCGATGAAATTATAAATTTGTTAAAAGATAAATTGGAATATGAAACAAGCAATCTAAAAGATCAAAAGGCTGATTTGATTGAATCAAGAAGGGAAATGTGGGAAAATACAACCCATTCATCTGCTGACTTCGATAAGCTTTCAGACTTAAATCAATATTTAAGTGCTCTTCAAGCTCAAACCTTTACCTACACCGAGCTTGCAAAACGTATTTCAAAATATGAAAAGTTGCTTGATAATCCTTATTTTGCACGAATTGATTTTACTGAAGAAGGATATGACGATACTGAAAAAATTTATATAGGGCTTTTTAATTTAATGGACGATGAAACCCATGAGATTAAAGTATATGATTGGCGTGCGCCGATATCGGGCATTTACTACAGAAACGAAGTAGGTCCCGTTGAATACAAAGCTCCCGCAGGATTGATAAAAGGATTTGTATCCCTTAAAAGACAGTTTAAAATTACAAAGGGTAAAATGGAATACTTTTTTGACAGCAATATCAATATTCTTGATGAAATGCTCATGGCAGCGCTGTCGAAAAATATGACCTCCAAAATGAAAACTATTGTTGAAACAATACAGAAACAACAAGATTTAATAATAAGAGACCTGTATAATGATTTATTGGTAGTTCAGGGAGTTGCAGGCAGCGGCAAAACATCGGTAGCTTTGCACAGAATTGCATTTTTAATGTATCAGGGTCTGAATTTAAAATTAAGTGCCAACAATATTATAGTTATTTCACCGAATCCGCTGTTTTCAAAATATATATCCAATGTTTTGCCGGACTTAGGAGAAGAAAATATTAATGAATATACCTTTGAGAATATTTTTCTTAAATTATTTGAAAACAAACTGTCCATGAAAACAAAAAGTGAGAACTTTGAAAATATTATCAATGCAGAAACTGAAGAAAAAAGAAATTTTTTAAGAGCATATGATGAGTTTAAAGGTTCACATATTTTTGTTAAAATTATAGATAGATTTATCGGTTATTACGAACATAAGCTATTGCCTTTTGATGACGTTTATTACAACGGACAAGTAATTGAAAAGCGCGAGCTTTTAAAAGCTTTTCTTTTAAGCGGCAAGCTTAATATGCCTACTGCTAAAAAATTGAAAATTATCGAAAGCAGAATATTGGAAAAAGTTCGTGAAATGAAAAATATCAGGCGAAGCAAAATTGAAACTGCCGTAAATAAATTAAATAACCATGAATTTGAAATTAAATCTTTTACAAGAGTACTTGCGGCTAAGGAAACCCAGCTGTTAACAGATAAGCTGCGAAAATTTACGGAATTTGAAAGCTATGAAATCTATAAAAAATTATTCTCTGATATAAATATTTTTAAAAAAGTATCAAAGGGTCTTGACCTTCCGGAAAATATAGATGAAATAATAAGCTATACTAATTCTGCTTTAGCGGATCCATTCAACATTCCTTACTCTGATGGAATAGCACTGATGTATTTAAAATTAAAAGCTGAAGGTTGTGACCTTTTCAGCGGAATAAAACAGATTGTTGTTGATGAAGCCCAGGATTATTACCCTATACACTACTATATCCTGAAAAATCTATACCGATATGCAAGGTTTACGATAGTAGGTGATATTAATCAGTCTATCGAAAAGAGTAGCAGCATATCATTATATGATGATATCATATCAATATTTAACTTTGAGAAAAGCAATAAGGTATTCCTGAATAAAAGTTACAGAAGTTCCTACGAAATAAACATATTCAGTACAAAACTGTTGGATGTGGGAAACAGGACGGAATTTTTTAAAAGAAGCGAAGAAGAACCAATTATTAATAAGGCACAAAGCAGTTCCAACCTACAGGATGAAATTGTGAAAACCATAGAAAAATATAAATCACAAGGTTTCAGTTCAATTGCTGTAATATGCAAAGACAGAAAAGAAGCAGCCGAGCTTTATTTTAATCTGAGCAGCAGAATTAAAATAAAATTAGTAGACTATTTAGATTATGACAGCATTTTGGAAGGAACATTAATCATGCCTGTTTACTTGGCTAAAGGGCTTGAATTTGATGGGGTTATAATATATGAAGCGAATGATAAAAAATATAATACGGACTATGACAAAAAACTGTTATATATTGCATGCACCAGAGCATTACACAGACTGTCACTGTTTTATACCGGGAAAATCAGCAGGTTTTTAAAATAAAATTTCTTTGTTATAACGAACTCCTAATACTGAATATCAGGTTTATTTTAATCAAAAAAATATTGTTACATCAAGACGCAATTATCACAAAATATGAAGTCAATTGCGTCTTGTGTAAAGAATTCGAAAAAAAAGGTCGTCGACATAAATCGAAGACCTTTTTTAATGGAGCGGGTGATGGGAATCGAACCCACACAGCCGGCTTGGGAAGCCGGAACTCTGCCACTAAGCTACACCCGCAATAACAATATGGTTACCTTATAATTATATGGCAGAGCAATACAAAAATCAAGATTTATATTATCAAGTTATAATTTATTTCGTCAACTACGCTTCGTACCGGAATATCAAGCTTGCCAACCATCACAGAATATGTCGCCAATTACGTCTTGCGTATAGAATTCTCTCTATATCAACGACTTCTAACTTTTCATCTATGGTAAAAAAGACAATATAATTTTTAACGATCAGCTTGTGATATCCTATCATTGCAAGCCGTTCATCAACTACGAAAGGACATTTTTGCGGCATGAACGCTAACCCACTGATAGCTTCTTCAATGATATCCATCATTTTCAATGCAGTTATGGGTGCCGATAGTTGTGCGGAAATATATCGAACAATGTTGCGTAGGTCATTCTCCGCAGGTTCCGATATATCAATCCTATATCTTTCCATCAGCTATCTCCTGCCGAATGTCTTTCATGACATCTTCAAGTGGACGCTTCCTGCCCTCTATTGTGGCCGCTCTTCCCTCATCAAGCAGGTGATAAAGTTCAAGCTTGCCATTGAGCATTTCATATGTCTCAATACTCATAACAGCTAAATCTCCTTGTCCATTTTTGGTAATATAGACAGGCTCTCTATTTTCATGGCAGAATGTTGAAATTTCGTTATAATTATTTCTTAAGTCTGTGCTGGATTTAATATTTGGCATAAAATCAACTCCTTATCTAATCTAAAGATATTATACACTAATTTCTTTAGATTATCAAGTCAAACTGCATATGAAAAAAGCTACATTTTATTGGTTATTACCAACAAAAATGTAGCTAATAATAAAGCTGATGAAGGGAATCGAACCCCCAACCTGCGGTTTACGATACCGCTGCTCTACCTTTGAGCCACATCAGCATATTAAAGAATGGAGATAAGGAGGCTCGAACTCCTGGCCTCTTGAATGCCATTCAAGCGCTCTCCCAGCTGAGCTATACCCCCATGCAGATATCTTTGGCTAATTACAGCATATATATAATTTAATACATTTTTGATGATTTGTAAACAAAAACTTACTGCAAAATTATATTTCAAAAATCTTCCAACGAAATATTTGCGTAACACTGGTTTATTTAAAACATATAATAGCAATGGGGACACACGTACTCAGTCCTGAAGGATGAGCTGAATGTACCCAAAATAAATAATTTTTTATAAAGGAGTGTATATATGGACAACAATAATATTCCTTCGAACTATTATTATAGGAATGATTATCGCGACATGTATTATGATGATAATGATGTTTTCAGCAGCAGATATGACGATGATTATAACAGGAGGTTCGACAGGAGATTTGACAGAAGATTTGATATGAGGTTTGACAGAGATTTTTATGACGACCCTTGGAGATATTATCAATACCCATATTGTGACAGATACGGAAGATGTGAAAACCCTATATGGTGGATGTTCTGGCCCTTATTTTTCCGATAATATTTGTAAGCTTATTAAAAACGGGACGTTATGCGTCCCATTTTAATTTGTGATATTAAAATTTTCTGCTTCCCGGTTTTACAGGCTTTGAGCCATCTTTGCACATGGGGCAATTGTCTTCATCATATGTTTCAAAGAATAATTCTACCGAGCTGTAAAGAGGCAATTGTATTTCACTTACCTTTCTATCTACGATGCATCCGATTCCTACTACAATACCGCCTGCATTTTCAAGAACCCTTGCTGTTTCCATAGATGATTTTCCGGTAGTTACTACATCCTCCATTATTAATATTCTGTCCCCCGGCTTTATTTCAAAGCCCCTTCTCAATGTCATCTCATTATTTTCTCTTTCGGTAAATATTGCCTTTATACCTAACTGTCTTCCGAGCTCATATGCTGCCGTAATACCCCCCATTGCGGGTCCTACGATAATATCTAAATTAAGTGATTTCACCTTGTCTTTTACAATAGATATAACTTTTTCCGCCTTGTCAGGATATTGAAGAAGCTTTGCGCATTGACAATACCTGTTGCTGTGTTTTCCTGATGAAAGCAAGAAGTGACCTTCAAGCAATGCATCGCATTCCTTTAATATTTCAACTACATCAATCATATTATTCTTGTATGATATAGTAGACAACTAAATCATACATTCCTTTCATATATTTACGCTCTCTTTTTGTTTTTGCCGAATTTTTAAAGCTGAAGGAGCGTAGCGGATGAAGCTTTAAAAATTCGCTCGGCTTGATAGTGTTATCTTATCCTGTATAATAGAAGTAGGCACTGTGGACTTTTTATTTTATTCTATAGCTTTGACTATTCGAAGGAGTGTATTGCCACAGTTTTATCTAAAATTATTTATAGTTGGATAAGTTTTAAAACTTTTATCTCCCGCAAGTCTATGATGATAAAACTAAGTGGATCAAAGCAGTTGCCCAAATATTACTTAAAGGATGTGGTTTAATGATTTATGTTGGCATTGATATTGCCAAGCAAAAGCACTTTGCCGCTGCAATGACCGCTGATGGCGAAGTATTAGTTCCACCTTTTGGTTTTACTAATGATGCGGATGGATTCAATACCTTTCTTTCAAAGATTAAATCCTTTGATAAAACAGATATTTTAATTGGTCTTGAATCAACTGCTCATTATGGCGAAAACCTTATTTGTTATCTTTTTAGTCTTGGTTATCGTATTTCTGTGATTAACCCGATTCAAACATCAACTTTACGAAAAACCAATATCCGCAAAACTAAAACTGATAAGGTAGATTGCCTGTTAATAATCAAGTCAATGATTGTAAACAAAACAAGGCTTTATTCAAAATCTGATATTGACTCTCTTCGCCTTAAAAGTCTTTGCCGCTTTAGGGAAAAATTAAAAAAATCTAAAACTAAACTTAAAATTCAACTTGTTACTTATGTTGATGTTATTTTTCCTGAATTGCAGTATTTTTTCAAATCCGGTATCCATATTAATACATGCTACATGCTTTTAATGAAGCATCCTTCTCCAGATGAAATCGCTGCTTTACACCTTACATACTTGGTTAATCTTCTTCAGAAAGCTTCCCACGGCCGTTTCGGTAAAGAAGAAGCTATCGCTTTAAAAAGTCTGGCAAAATCATCTGTGGGTACTGGTAATACCGCTGTTTCTATTCAAATAACTCAAACTATTACACAAATTGAATTACTAGAACAGCAATTGAATATTATTGATGAAAGCATCAAATCAATTATGCTTGATATGGATTCTATAATTATGACTATCCCTGGAATCGGCTTTCTTAATGGGGCTATGATTCTTGGTGAAATTGGGGATATTTCAAGATTTTCGAATCCTTCAAAGCTATTAGCTTATGCCGGCTTGGATCCTACAGTGAACCAATCCGGTAAGTTCATTGCTAAAAGTACAAAAATGTCAAAACGTGGCTCAAAACTGCTTCGTTATGCCTTAATTAATGCCGCATGGAATGTTTCACTTAACAACAAGACATTTGATGATTACTATAAACTAAAACGCTCACAAGGGAATAATCATTATGCAGCCCTCGGTCATGTGGCTCATAAGCTGGTTCGTATTATCTTTAAAATACTTAAGGATAATATTGCTTTTAATTTAGATTAATACTCTAATTTTTTGCCTATATCCGTAGCCCTTGTTTTGGTGTGCCATTTTTCTATTGCCAAATTTATTTGTCTTATTTGTCATTTTTTACTTGACAATTCATAGTTGGTCTCCTTATACTACTCCTCTTATTTCGTCAATGGACTTAATATTTTCATTATCCAAGAATTCTGACAAGTCATTGATTATATCTTTTGCAGCATCAGGCTTAATGAAGTTTGCTGTTCCAATTTGAACCAACGCGGCTCCTGCCATAATAAATTCAATTGCATCGGCAGCATTCATTATGCCGCCTAATCCGCATACAGGTATTTTTACCGCTTTCGCGGCTTCATGTACCATCCGGAGAGCAACAGGCTTAACACAGGGTCCTGATAATCCTGCATAAATATTGTCAAATACAGCTTTCTTATTTTTTATATCTATTGCCATTGCCTGAATTGTATTAATCAGGGAAATTGCATCAGCACCTGCCGCTTCACAGGCAACAGCCATGTCCGGTATATTTTCTGCATTGGGAGATAATTTAACCATGAGAGGTTTTCTGCATATTTTCCGAACCCTTGAAACTATTTCATAAGCTACCGAGGATTTTATTCCAAATGCCATGCCGCCGCTTTTAACATTTGGACAGGAAATATTTAGCTCAATTGCATCCACATTTGATTCATTTAGTTTGTATATCCCATGAAAGTAATCTTCTTCACAGTGTCCTCCAAGATTTGCAATTATAACAGTGTCATAACTCTTCATTCTTGGAAGCTCTTCGTTTATGAAATTGTCAACTCCAGGATTTTCAAGTCCTATACTGTTCATCAATCCCATAGGCGTTTCCCAAAGCCTTATTCCTTTATTACCGCTTCGCGGCAGTAGAGTAAGACCCTTGCTGCATATTCCGCCTAAAATTGACAAGTCATAAATTTGTGAAAATTCTTTTCCGAAACCAAATGTACCGGATGCGGTTAATATTGGATTTTTAAACTTAATCCCCATTGCATTTGTTTCTAAATTTGCCATATACACCTCTATGTTAATTCTTCACCTATAAATACGGGACCGTCCTTACAGGCTCTCTTATTTCCTTTTTTTGTTTCAACGGTGCATCCAAGGCATGCTCCTATACCGCATGCCATTCGCCTTTCAAGTGACACATAGCATTTTATATTATTTTTACAGCAGCTATTTATTATCTTTTTCATCATTATTTCCGGTCCGCAGGCAATTACGGCATCATATGAAATGTACGGAACATAATCCGTAACAAATCCTTTTTCTCCAAAACTTCCGTCCTCGGTTACCGCAATAGTTTTATGTGCATATGATTTGAATTCATCAAAAATATACATACATGCCGAATCCTTGTATCCTAAATATGCATCTGCCTTTTCGCCCAATATTTTAGTCAGGTACAATAGTGGAGCTACTCCTATGCCTCCTCCAATTATTGCGACCTTTCCTTGTATTTCATCTGTGTCAAAGCCGTTTCCAAGAGGACCGAAAAGCTGAATTTCATCATTTTGATGCAGACCGCTAATTTTTCTTGTTCCTTCTCCCTCTATTCTATATAGAAATGAAACAATATTTCCATTAACATCATTTACGCTTATAGGTCTTGGAAGCAGGAATGAATTATCCAAGGTTTTCAGCATAAAGAATTGACCGGGTTTAATATCGGATTCAAATACTGCCGAAAGTCTGAATATATTATTCAAAATTTGTTTATTTTCCGTAACTGTGGTTATTTTGACCTTCATTGATTTCTCCGGTTTATATAATCAGCATTAATTATGCTCATACGCTGTATCGCAATATACACATCTGTATATTTTTTTCTCTTTATCCGTCAATTTGAATTTATGAGTTACTTCCTGCTCAACTGAGGTAATGCATCTTGGATTTTTGCATTTTACAACATTCTCAATTTCCTGAGGCAATTGGAGATTTATTTTATCAATTATAACAGATTTATCTATAACATTAATTGTTATATTAGGGTCTATAAATCCAAGAACCTTAAGATCCATATTTATATTGTTTTCTACCTTGATTATATCCTTCTTGCCCAACTTTTTACTTTTAGCATTTTTTATTATGGCAACACTGCAATCCATTTTATCAAGATTTAAATAATGATAAATTTCCATTGCCTTGCCTGCCTGAATGTGGTCAATTACCAACCCTTTTTCAACACTGTCTATATTAAGCATTTTTCTCCACCCCCAATAATTTCATTATTAAAGCCATTCTTACATACATTCCGCATTTTGCTTGTTTAAAATAAGCTGCTCTCGGGTCATTGTCTATTTCCACCGATATTTCATTAACTCTTGGGAGCGGATGCATTACAATCATATCTTTTTTTGCTTTTTCCATTTTACTCTTGTTCAAAATATAGCTGTCTTTTAATCTGACATAATCCGCTTCATTGAAAAATCTTTCTTTCTGAACTCTTGTCATATAGAGAACATCAAGCTCTCCTATTATATTTTCCAATCTTTCTTCTTCTTTAAATTCCAAGCCGTTTTTAACTAAAATTTCTTCTCTTATATAATCGGGAATTCTGAGTTCTTCGGGCGATATCAGTACAAACTTTATGTTATCATATCTTGATAGAGCCTTTATTAACGAATGAACCGTCCTTCCGAATTTTAAATCACCGCAAAGACCTATAGTAAAATTATCTAATTTACCCTTTAAAGTCTTTATAGTCAATAGGTCTGTCAATGTTTGTGTCGGATGCTGATGACCGCCGTCTCCTGCATTTATAACAGGTATGGATGCCTTCATTGCTGCTACCATGGGAGCACCTTCCTTTGGATGCCGCATAGCTGCTATATCCGCATAGCAAGCAATTGTTCTTATTGTATCAGCTACACTTTCACCCTTTGCCGCCGAGCTTGATTCAGCCGACGAGAAGCCCATAACACTTCCTCCTAATCTCAGCATTGCCGCTTCAAAGCTTAGTCTTGTTCTTGTACTAGGCTCATAAAATAGTGTTGCCAGTACCCTTCCTTTGCATACATCAGCATATGCAATCGGATCTGCAATTATTTCATCTGCAAGGCAAAGTATTTCATCTAACTCCTGCAGTGACAGATCCATTGGTTCAATTAAACTTCTTCCTTTTAACATTGTTCCTCCTTTTTAGCCTCTCAGGACTATTTTAAAGTATTTAATCATAAAAAAACACGATGAGAAATAGGGTTAGGGCTATAAAAAATCTTCCTTGCACAGCAAAGGAAGACTTATTCATAAGTATCTATATTTCCTTCCCAGCCTCTCTGTGCTAAATTAAAGGTTATTAACTTCAACTTATACTATTATATTTTTGAGTGTATGTCAATAACTTTTTATTTCTTGCCGGAAATTTCATTGTTGTCAGCTTGATATACAATTTTTGTAATTCTTCTCTCTACTTCGCTTCTCGGCAGCCATATCTGCCTTTCACATGTGGTGCATTTTATTCTGAAGTCTGCGCCTACCCTCAGTATTTCCCAATCATATCCTCCGCAGGGATGTTTTTTCTTCAGCTTCACAACATCCCCTGCATTTAATTTCATAGGCATAGTTAATCTCCTTATATTGAATTTTATTGAACATGTCAGTATTCAAATATTAGTGATGCTTTATATGCTGATAATTTCAATGTAAAACAGATATGTTTCACATGAAACAATTTTTATTCTTGTCGACAGCTATATTTATTTATACATATGATTTTAGTTATCATAAAAACCTTTATAAGATAAATAATTCAATATTATATTGTTTTCATAAAATATCTTGCTTGATTCAGAATTCAGCACTGATTTTGCAAGGGGTTTGTCTTGCATAAAGCTTAATAAAGGGGCTGCCAATGCAAAAATCAAATATAATAGTATAACACCTTTTAATATTCCCATAAAAGCTCCGAATAATCTGTTTGTAAGATTTAATAGTGGCAGTTTCATTATTGTGTTTATTAAAACAGATATAAGAAGCAGCGCTGCATAAATTGCAAGAAACGTAATAACAAAGCTTATTGATCTTATTAATAAGAGACTTATATTATCTACAAATACTGCGAAAGTATCGGAAGTTTCATTTATCAGCGTGTTGTTTACAAACTTTTGTAGTTCAGCGGGAATATTGCTGTTAATATTCCTAATCACATTTTCAGAAAGCTTTGCTTCAAAGAAATCATGTAGCTTTACAAACAGTTTTGTATTTTTTAGTAAGAAATTTTCTGCAAAATGGTAAACTTCTTTGCTTAAGAAAAATGATATTACAATACCCAATGTATCAAAGACTGTTTTAATAAATCCCTTTCTGTATCCCTGAAAACACAAATATCCGATAAAAACAACTATAATAATATCAATTGTCATTCTTTTTCCCCCTTTAATGGTTTATTTTATTTGTCCTTTTATAATCTTATTTTTAAATAAAATATAAATTGTATTCCCTTCTATTGAAATATCGTATATATTTTCATTATCTTCAAAAATTTTATCTGCCTTGTTACTGTGAAGCAAATAAATCTCATTGTTATTATAAACTAATATTTTATTTACAAATATCTTTAAATCGGTAACTGCCGAAGGTGCTTCTTGGATTTCAATAACCTTACCTTCAAAATTGTAAGATATCAGTTCATCAGAATTATCTTTTTCTAACAATATATTTATTTTTTGATTTTCATGCGATATGTCATAATCTATTATTTTATTATAGATGCTGTTCTTCCACATTAATTTTCCATTGTTGTTATAAAAATATATATTTTCTGTTCCTATTGCTATTACATTGTTATTTATGACTTTTGTCTTAATTAAAATTTCATTTTCTATTGAAGCACTCCATAATTCTACATCATCCATAAGGTTAAAATATAAAGTATTGACCGGAGCCCCGTTTACAAAGGTCAAGGTTGTAAGTGAATAAGCTTCAGATTTATCACTTATAGACAAGCCGGTTATTATATCCTTGAATTCTTTGTTATCAACGACAACTTCATTATTTTCATTAATTATAAAAAGAGTTTGTCCACTTCCTTTTACTATTACGCCCGTCTTGCCGTTTTCACGTGAAACATTTATAATATTCCCATCAATTTCAGCA
>ENA-UOOH01001390-UOOH01001390.1-fermentation-metagenome-genome-assembly--contig:-NODE-1390-length-23763-cov-18.213472_pt1 | contig 23763 bp, 19 predicted proteins | sample MGYA00245778_ERZ724025 | MGnify/ENA primary metagenome ERZ724025 (study PRJEB28704, sample SAMN03018313) | fermentation metagenome | biome: anthropogenic terrestrial biome; feature: soil... | reverse complement strand
AGGTTCCGGCTCGTCGCCGAGTCAACGTTTTTCTCTTATTTCGCACGAGTCATGAAAGAATTTAAGCCGATTCAGGTATTGACGCTGGTGTTTCCGGAAAAAGCCATTTCGCTGGAACAGCTCGGTTATGAACAATATGCGATGAACATGGAGATTTTCCAGGGGTTGATGCATGAAGCAAGTACGCTGAACGGGCGGGTGCTGTTTCAGCATATGCCGGAAACCGACAATCAAATCCTGTTGGATCAACAGACCTGTCAGTTGAAAGATTCCGGCGGCGTGATTATGATCGGCAAGCAGTTGCAGCCGCTCCGCGAACGGCTTCAGGCCGCGAATATTCCGGTACTGACGATTTTCAGTTATCAGGAAATGGTGACGGAACAGAAGACTGAATTCGGGCGCTCGTTGGCGCGGACGGTGGACAAAATCAGTTCATATCTGCATAAGGCCGCTTATCGGCGGCTGGTGTTGATCGGCCATTCAGGCGAAGGGATGGGGAGCGGCTTGCAGGAAAAAATACAGATTCATGAGCAGAAGTTAAAAATCGACGCTTTCCGGAACCGCGGTTTCAATATCGAAGGCGTTTTTAATTGGGGGGCCGGGGAATTGTCGGATTTGATGAGATACCGGGTGGAGGATCGTATTTTTTTCCCCCTCCATACTCGGAATGTTTCCGATATTTTTCGTTTTGCCTATCGTGAGGGATTGCGGATCGGCAGGGATTTTGACCTGCTTGCACTGGCCAGCGGTTTTTCGTTTGCGAACTATTTTCCGCCAGTCAGTTATTTCCGGGTGCCTTACTTTGAACAGGGGCGCGCCGCGGCGCGCATGTTGCTGGAAGGAACCAGTGATTTTCTACCCGATCCGGTTTATATTCAAGGAGAAACTTCAAGGAAAATGGAGGAATAAAATGCAGATTTGCAAAACCAGATTCACACTTATAGAACTTCTGGTAGTTATGGCGATCATTGCTATTTTGGCGGCGATGCTGTTGCCGGTATTGAATACGGCACGCGAAAAAGGCCGTGCGGCCCATTGCTTGAGTAATGAAAAACAGATTGGAATCGCGATGAATCTGTACAGCTCCGATTACAACGATCATTACATTCCCTGGCAGCAGGGGGCATGGATGTATGACGGTTGGCCGCAAACTTTGTATCTTCATGGCTATATTGCGTCGGGCAAATTGCTGGGCTGTCCAAGCATCGACTCCTCAACGGTTCCCAATCTGCTTTACAGTCATAATATCTTCACGGCCGACAGAACTTATATCGTCCGATTCACATACCCTCATTACAGTTACAATAAATACATCGGCAGCAGCTATATGATGACCAAGGACGCCGATGTTTATACGCCGACGCCGAAAACCACCCAAACCAAGAATCCTTCGGTCAAAGTATTGTTCGGAGAATCCGTCCGGATCAATACCGGTCCTTATCCGTCGGTTCGCCTGGAATTCAATTCACTGCACTTTCCGCTGGATGAACGGCATTCCCAATCATGCAATATCCTTTGGGCTGACGGACATGCCTCCGGCGAAAAAGATGCGAAAAGCCGTTTTCAGAAAACCTCGTCCAGCAACCCCGCGCCGGACCCGTTGCTGCTTTATCCGCTTTGATCATTCTATTTCCATAAAAATCTCGAACTATAATATCAGGAGTTAAAAGAAAAGATGAAGATCTGGATGTCTGTTTTGCTTATTCTTACCTCAGCCGTGCTTGCCGCGCAATCCGCGGTGCTCTGGGATTTGAAAACCGGGCTTCCGCCCGATTCGTCTTTCCTGCTCACCGGCCCCGGGCATCAGGGACGGGAAATCAAGCTGGAAAAGCCGGTGGGGGCTATTGCGTTTACCGTCACGCCGCTGGACTGGGATTCCGGCAGCAAGGACGATGTGGTTTTTTTCCGGGTGGGCGACGCTATTTTTTACCGCCGCGCTTATGCGGATTTCCTGATTGCGGCAAAGGACGGAGAACAGCGTCTGCATCCGATTAAATTGCCTTCCGACGGGAATATCTGGCAGAAAGACGTTTCGCGCAATGTGGTGGTGAATTTCGAAGAGGGGAAATCCATTTCGCTTTTTATCGACGGCGAACCGGCGGCGCAGTATGTCGGCAAGACGCCTTTTGATTTTACGCAATTGATGATTGCGACCGGCAAACGCGATAAAGGCTGGGGGCTTGGCGGCAAATCCCGTTTTGATGATTTCCGGGTTTACGAGCGTCCGCTTTCATTGCCGGAGATCGCGCTGTTCGGCAATCGCGCGGTTCGCATGGCGGCCCCCGCGCAGGCGGGTTCGGAGGAGGTTCAGTCGGTGTTTCCGTTCGGACTCTGTTCATCGCCTCCGGTTGCGGATGGCAGGATCGGTGATGGTGAATATCCGGTTGCGCTCAGCGGCCTGCTTGCCGTCGCGAACAATAATTTGCTCTCGCCGAATGCCGCCCGGATGTATTCCGGTTATGACGAACAATTTCTTTATTTCGCGGTGGATTTTTCTTTTCCCGCCAATTATCAGCCGCAGTCCGCCGCGGAAAACAAGGACAGCGAAAAACTGATTTCCGGCGGCGATCTGTTTTGCCTGCTGTTGCGGGACGATACCGATACCGCCAACCGGCATTTTAAATCCTATTACCTGACCGTAGCGCCCAACGGCGTGTATTTCGATGCGCTTGAGGAGGTCGATTGGGCAAAGGTGCATCTGTACAAACGCGATGCCGGGGTTGATTTTGTTGAAAAAGTGGCTTCCAGCGTCGAACAGGGGCGCTGGGTTGTCGAGGTGAAGATTCCGCGGAGCAAGGTTCAGTTGGACGGACGCGACCGTTTTCTGCTTTCGTTCGGGATGTCTCTGAACAAACAGCAATACACGTGGCAGCCGTATCAATATTGGTTTGATTACGATACCGCTTATGGATTGGCGGTCCTTACCGAAGCCGGGTTTGATTTTTCGCCGGGTTCGTTGCCCACCGGCCGCGCGGACATGACGCTGCAATGGCGAAATCCGGGAAAAAATGCTGTTCCCTCGGAGTTCGCGGCGAAATTATCGCCGATGAAGGTGGAACAGGTGGTCAAACAGGCTGTTGACGACGTGGTGACTGAAGTGGAATTGGTGAAGCGCCTCGGGACGCCCCTTCTGGATTGGCGGGAAAGCACGGAAGTGGCGCCGGGGGCAGGGCGGAATTTTCAGAAAAACCTGACGGTCAAAGATGATAATGCGTTATATATTATCAATACGGAGGCCAAATGGGGCGGACAGACGATTTTCCGGCGTGAAATGCCGTTCCTGGTCCAGCCGCCGCTGCAGTTGATCATGATGCCGTTCCCCAAGACCGACGAGTTGCAGCTTGAGTTCCGTGTCGCCGCCGGAACGCCTCAGCCGGAGGATTCGCTGACCCTGGAGTTTCTGGACGAAAACGGCAAAAAGGCCGCCACGAAAAAACAGGCTTGGAGCGAGATTGAACGCGGGAAAAAATTGAAAATCAATGACTTGCCTGCCGGAACGTATCAGGTTTCCTACCGCTTGGACAGGAAAGGCGCCGAGCCTTTGACCGGAGAAGTCACCTATGTCAAGCAGCCCTTGCCGGAATGGTTGAAGCAACCTCGCGCCATGGAGGCGCTGTCGCCGGATTATGCGCCGCAGCCGTGGGGGGCGATTCAGGTCCGCGGCGAGAAAATCAATGCCGCCGGCAAGGAATTTGAATTTGGTGGTCCGGGGATGTTCAAACAGCTCACGATTCAGGGCAAGCCGCTTTTTACGGTTCCGCCGACACTGGAATTCCGGCGCGGCGACAAGACGGAGACCATCGGTTTCACGGATGCGCTTATCACGTCGCAGCATGCCGGGCGGGTTGGTTTTCAACTGCGGGGCGAGACGCCTGAATTCGAGGCTTCGGCGGACGGAGTTATCGAATTTGACGGATTGGTTCGTTTCCGGCTGAAAGTCATACCGAAAAATAATGGCTGCCAGGTCGACAATTTATCCTTGCGCTATCAGTTGGCGGATGCGCAGTTTTTCAATACCTTGGACCCGAAGGTCGATTCGCAATGGGGAGAGGTCTGCGACTTGCAACTGATGGCTCCGCATTACCTCTGGATCGGCAGCGACTTCAGGGGACTCAACTGGGTGACCGAAAACTATAAAGGCTGGAAAGTCGATTCCCGGCGGCCCCGCGCCGCTATTGCCGATCGTGGAGACGGTGCGGAAGTTTCACTGTTTCTCGTCAATAAACCGACGCAGGTGACCACGCCGGTGGACTGTGAAATGGCATTTCATCCGACGCCGGTTCGCAATAACGACCGCCTCAAATGGCTTGGCGTCCGCCCCATCTGTATGGGCGCCTGGACCCCCGCCCCTTGCAATTTGACGATGATTCACCCGAATCAGTACGGGGATAACGGTTCGATATCCTATCCGATCCGGAACCGGAAACTGCGCGAAGATTATCAGGATATCAAGAAGAATAATCCCGGGCAGCAACTGCTTCCCTACATGGTTCCCCATATGGTCCACACGGAGCAGCGCGTCCGGCCGGAGAAGCGCATTATTTTCAGCCGCCAGCCGGAGGATTACCTGCTCAGTACTTCCGCCTTTTATGATTATCCCAAGAATCCGGTGGCGGAATATTTCAAATATGAATGGCGGGTGATGCCGGAGCAGTATTATCCCGGCGGAAGCAAAAATTCCCCTATGCTTTATTGTTCGCCTGCCGGAAGCTGGTCCGACTATTTGACCGATGCGATTTATCAGATGTTTACGGTTGACGGCATGGACGGCATCTATTTCGACCTGGCGGGGGCGCGGCGCAACGGAGATGCGTCCAAAGGGTACACGTACCGGACCGATGACGGCAAAACGGAAGATACGCTGGAGATTTTCGCCCTTCGCGATCTGTACAAACGGCTGCACCGCGTTTCGGAAGAAGTTTTCGGCAACGACGGAAAGCCCCACCTGATCCTGCATGGGGACCCGGTCATTACGCCGTTGAGCGTATTTGGCGACCTGCTGCTGACGGCGGAACATCTGAAAGTTCAGAAACCGTTTGATTATACCGCCTGGATGATGGCTTCCCGGCTGATTTCGAAGCCGCCGAAACTCATCCCGGTGGAACAGAAAGAAAACTCCTATAATACCCCGTCCGGCAGAGTATTGCTGAGCGAGCGGATCTGGGGCGTGCCGGTGATTTTTCTGCCGCAATACGGCTATCTTGGCAAACTCGGCAGCGATCCGGCGGTGGCGCGCGAAACCCTTGGCCTGGGATTCCTGCACGGATCGGTCGTGGCGTTCAATCTCATAGACCGCAGGACGGTCAATCAGTTCTACTTTGCGCTGAGCGGTAATTTCGACCTTGACAATGCGGAGTTCCACCCCTATTGGGATAATAACATGAGTACGTCCGAGCCTGCCGTCAAAGTGTCCTATTACAAGATTAAAGACCGCGAGGATTATCTTTTATTCATCCACAATCTTTCGGGAAAAGCGCACAATGTGACCATGACGCTGCCGCAGCCCTTGCACAATGCCGGTATGCTTTACGACCTTGATAATCCGACCTATCGCTATTCGATGGATCAGTTCAAGGATCGGGAATGGACACTTCCGGTAAAACCCTATGATTTCCGGATGATTCGTATCAGCCTGCCATGAGGACTTCGCCCGGCAATGACGGAGGTTGAGGTTGGCGGCGGAAACGGTCATTTCTTCCAGACTGCCGCCGCGTTTGAACGCACGATCAACTCCTCGACTGGCAGCCCCGCCGGGCATATGTCGTGACAGGCCAGGGATTTGCCGCAGCCTTCGAAGTAAAGTTTTTTATAGCGGGCGGCGATCTCCTCCCAATGCTCCGTGTATGGCGTCTGGTCTAAAATCCTGAACGCGGCAACCGCCGCCGCCGCTCCGGCGAAGTTCCCTTCCGGCGAGAAATTCGGACAGATTTCGAGGCAGCAGCCACACATCAGGCAGCGTGCCGCCTGATAGCGTTCTTCATGCGTCCGCTCGCCGCCGCAGGCGTCTTCTTCGAGCCAGAGGCGTATTTGCTTCAGGCTCTCGAACATACAGGATCGGTCTACCGTCAGATCCGACACGACCGGAAATTTTCCGAGCGGTTCCAGCGTGATGGTCCGGTCGTTCATTTCGCTCAAGAACGCGGAACAGGCCAGTTGCGGGCGCCCGTTGATCCGCATGGCGCAGGCCCCGCATTTCCGCGCAAAACAACCGCATTCCCAGTCGATCGGCGGCGCGGGCGAACCGTCCGTGTCCAGCAGCGGGCGGCGGCGGTTCAGTTCTTTCAACACGGCGGCGACCGATGTATTGCCGCCTCCGTCATAGGAAAACGACTGCCGGTAAGCGGGGGATTCCGTCCCTCGGCAACGCTTGATTTTAATGATGAATGTCACAGGGCCTCCCTGGTTTCCGGGACGGATTCAAAACACACTTCAATCTCTGTTCCGTGAAACCGGGCGACCGTGAGCTTGCAGTATTCCGGATCGTTGCGGACGGGGAAATCGGTACGGATATGCGCGCCCCGGCTTTCCTCCCGCGCAAGCGCGCTCATTAATAGCGCCCTGCCGAGCAGGGGTAGATTTCCCGGCAATTCTTTTACCTCGGCAAGTCCGGCGGCGAGCCCGGTTCCGTCGCGTTCCACCCCCAGCGAACTCCGCATGATACGCTGGAGTTCATCAAGGACATGGGGCGGTGTTTCGTGGACGGGAGCCGTCAACGGAATATCATTTGCGGGTTGATCGGAAGCGGCTTCTTCCATCGCGGTTTCGGCGGCGACTGTTCCGCCGTGAATCGCACCGAGCAATGAATTACCTCCCAGGCGGTTTGCGCCGTGGTATTGGCAGCAGCATTCCCCGGCGGCATAAAGATTTTTCAACGCGGTCCGGTGCCGCCGGTCCACCAGAATGCCGCCCATGAAATAGTGGATGCCCGGCGTGACCGGAATCGGCTCCCGGCGCGGATCGAGGCGCAGGCAGGTGAGGCAGTCGTCCACGGTGCCGGACAGTTTTTGCCGCAGGACATCGGCGGGGAGGGCGGTCAGGTCCAGATAGACCCGGCTGTATTTATTTTGTTCCCAGACCTCGCGGGAAACGATGTCGCGAGGCATGAGGTTTCCCGCTTCCGGGTATTTGTCCTCCATGAAATACCACCGTTTGCCGTCCCGCATCGCAAACAGGCGGCCGCCTTCGCCCCGCGCCGCCTCGCTGATGAGCATCTGCCGCCCCGGACAGTTCACCGTTGTCGGATGGTATTGGATGAATTCTCCGTTGGCGACGGGAATTCCCAGCCGGAACAGTTCCGCCGTTACTTCGCCTGTGTTGCCGACAGAACCGGTCGTGTTGCCGAACAAGCCGTGCATTCCCCCGGCGGCGATGATTACCGCGTCGCCTGCGAGCGGGATATTTTGCGTTGTCCGCTCGTCACGGATCAGGGCGCCCCGGCATGTCGGGCCGTCCGTTGCCAGCGTGATGAAAGAGTGGCGGCTGTAGCGCTCGACGAGCCCTGCCGCTTCATATCTGCGGACGGCGTCGATCAGCGCCGTCATGATCTGTTTTCCTGTATCGCACCGGGCAAAAGCCGTTCTCTTTTTGCGTTGGCCGCCGAAATTCCGCAGGTCCGGTTCGTTGCGGGCGTCCATATTGAATTGCACGCCCAGAGCCAGCAGGCGGCGGACGATGGCGGGGGCCGCTTCCGTCAGTTCCCGGACCGCGCCCGGATCGGACAATCCGGCTCCCGCCGTGACGGTGTCGCGGAAGTGTTCGGCGGGGTTGTCGTTTTCGCCTTTGGTGTCAAGCGCGGCGTTGATGCCGCCCTCCGCCATGACGGACTGCGCCCGCTCCGACGGCATGGGCGAGACCAGTTTCACCCGATGCCCTTTGGCCGCTGCCGCCAGTGCCGCCGAAAGCCCGGCCAGCCCGGCTCCGATCACGATCATTGTTTTGCTCATAAAAATTGCCATCCGATGTAATAAAATACGGTTGCGCCAATGAAAAACAGCAGGAGTACCGAGCCGATCAGAAATAAGTCGATCCGGCGTTCTTTGTACCCGATGACTCCGAGGGATGCCAGCAGCGGCCGGACGTTGGTGAACACATGGAGGGACAGCGCGGAAATGAACGACAGTTGTACCGCCAGCTTCACCGTGGTGAACTCAAATAACCGGTACTGTCCGCCATCGGCGCCGCCGAACAGGCCGATATGGCAGAAGATCAGAATCAGGACGGCCACGCCGCTGAGCCGCCGTATCCAGAACCAGCCGTTTTGCCTCCAATACCACACGCCGGACTTCATCCCTGCGCGAATGGTCCGGAAAGTCAGTATGGCGCTCAGGACCGTGTGTACGGCGGTGAGCCCGACGCTTCCCATTGCCAACGGTTTTCCCTGGATATTGCTGACGCCCAGCAGCACAAAACTGCCGGTGACGCCGTGAAGAAGGAGCACGAGCAGCAGAAGCCCCGAAATGATCGCATTCAATTTTCTCATGGCGTTTTTTCCGGGGTTGTTTCCGGCAATACGATAACTTCCGCATCCGGCAGGCCGGGAAGTTCCGGGGCCAGCAGCAGGTCGTATTTGCCGGCCAGCGCGCGCGACAGGCACATGACCTTGTCGTAGCGCCGGATTTCAGCAGCGACGCCGATCCGGGCAAGCCGTTCCCGCAGTATTCCCGCATAATATTCAGGAAACGGGTCGTCATCGGAAACGGCAAGCCGTAACGAAACCGCGGGGATTGCAGTCGGTTCTCCGGTCACCGCCCGCCGGATGGCCGACCGGATGGCTTCATCCGCCAGCCCGGGACTGCGGATGTTCATGTACAACATGCAGGTGGCGGAGGGCTTCGGTTGTTTTATCGCCGTCGGCTTGGGCCTTGACCTCGGCGTGGCGCCGGTCACGGCATCGACCAGAGAGGGAGGCAAGCGCAGGAAAATTCCCGCGCAGATGAGAAACAGAACGGTCGCCGCCGCCAATATGGCCCCGCGTTTTATGGAATTCATGGACATGCATGGCTCCTATGCTTTCATGACCCGCATGGCATTCAGGATCGCCAGGACCGCCACGCCCATATCGGCGAATACCGCCTCCCACATGCCGGCGACGCCCGCCGCGCCCAGAATCAGGAACAAGCCTTTGACGCCAAGCGCGAAAACGATATTCTGGAAAACGATGCGGCGGGTCGCCCTGGCGATGAAAACCGCATCGACCAGTCTGGACGGTTCATCGGTCATCAGCACCACGTCCGCCGCTTCGATCGCGGCGTCCGAACCGAGGGCGCCCATCGCGATCCCGACATCGGCACGGGCCAGGACGGGGGCGTCGTTGATGCCGTCGCCGACGAAGGCCAGTTTCTTTTTCGGATTTTTTTGTTTTTCGAGCGCTTCCAGTTTTTCGACTTTCTGGTCGGGCAGGAGTTCCGCGTAGTATTCGTCCAGCCCCAGTTCCGCGGCGACCGCTTGCCCGATCCGGGCGTTGTCTCCGGTCAGCATGACGGTTTTGCGGATGCCCAGTTTTTTCAGATTGGAAATGGCTTCTCTGGCATCGGGCTTGATTTCGTCGGCAATGACGATACAACCGGCGAAGCGGTTGTCCACGGCGATGTAAACCTTGGTCCCCGCCTTGTCGCTTTCTTCGAATTTCACGGACGCCGCCGCCATATGCCTTTCATTCCCCGCCAGTATTTCACGTTCGTTTCGCGTGACGCGGATGCCGTATCCCGGTACCTCGCTGTAACCGCTCAGTTCGTGTTCGGCGACGGGTTTCGCGTAGGCTTTCCGGATGGATGCGGCGATGGGGTGGTTCGATAACGATTCGGCGTATGCCGCGCATTCAAGCAGTTCCGATTCCGAAAATCCGTTTGCCGGAATGATTTCCGTTACGTTGAACACGCCTTTCGTCAGCGTGCCGGTTTTGTCGAAAACGACCATGTCGAGCTTTGCCAGCGCTTCCAGATAGTTGCTGCCCTTGACGAGAATCCCTTTCCGGGAAGCTCCCCCGATGCCGCCGAAGAAACCGAGCGGAATCGAAATGACCAGCGCGCAGGGACAGGAGATCACCAGAAATACAAATCCCCGGTGAATCCAGTCCGTCCAGTCGCCCCCGGCGATAAGCGGCGGGAGGACGGCGAGCAAGGCCGCGAGCCCCACGACGACGGGGGTGTAATAACGCGAAAACGTGGTGATGAATTTTTCGGTAGGGGCTTTTCTGGCGGCCGCGTTTTCCACCAGGTCGATGATTCTGGACGCGGTGGATTCCCCGAACGTTTTCGAGACTTCAATGGTCAGGACGCCGCTTTGGTTGATGCTGCCGGACAAGACCGTGTCGCCTTTTTCCACGGCACGCGGCATTGATTCTCCGGTCAGAGCCTTGGCGTCAATGGTGGAGGCGCCGGACGCCACCACACCGTCAAGCGGAATCTTCTCGCCGGGCTTGACGATGATGGTCTCGCCGACGGAGACGGTATCCGGCGCAACGGTCAGAAGTTCGCTTTCCCGCCGGACCGTGGCGGTATCCGGGCGGATATCCATCAGCTCGGCGATGGATTTTCTGGAACGGCGGACCGCCGAGTTCTGGAACAATTCGCCCACCTGATAGAACAGCATGACCGCGACGGCTTCGGGATATTCGCCGATCACGAACGCGCCGATGGTGGAAACGCTCATCAGGAAATTCTCGTCGAATACCCGTCCTTTCGTAATATTCCGGACCGCTTTGGCGACGACCTCGCCGCCCAGTATAATGTAGGCGGCGACCAGCACGCCGAGGCCGATGAAGGCATTTAAATCCGTGCGGAGGAGCACGACGCCGCCTCCGTAAACCAACGCGCCGACAATCAGTTTCAGGATGGCGTTCTTTCCGGAATCCGAATCTGCTCCGCAATCGCCGCAGCAGCCGCAGGAGCCGGGTGTATCGGAATATTCGGTAATGATGATGTCCGGTTCATGGGCGGCGACGATCTTTTTCACCGCCGCCGGCAAATCTCCGGAGAAACGGCCCTCCACCTCAAGGGTCAGGGTTTCGGCCATCAGGTTTACGGCGGCGGATGCGACGCCGTCAAGGGCTCCGGCTTCGTTTTCGATTTTACCGGCACAACCGGGGCAACAGAGCCCCTTCAGCAGGAATGCCTTTTTCACGGGTATTGTCTTTTGGTTATCATTTGGTTGTCTGATTGTTCAATTACTCAACAATGAAAGCGGAAAATGCGTTAATCCCGGAGGTGTTCGAACCCTTTATCCAAAATATCCTTGACATGTGAATCCGCCAGGGAATAGAAGACGATCTGCCCTTCTTTGCGGAAACGGACAAGGTTCAGGAGGCGCAGCGATTTCAACTGGTGCGATATGGCGGACTTCGTCATTCCGAGGAGGACGGCCAGGTCGCAGACGCACATTTCGCTGTGCTCCAGCGCATTCAGGATTCGAACTCTGGTGCCGTCCGCGAACATTTTATAAAGGGTGGCCAGCCTGTCGTATTCGTTCGGGGGAGCCATCTTTTCCCGGACGCGGTTGACGATATCCTCGTGGATGACATCGCAGTCGCATATGGGCGATTTAATGGGCGTTTCCGGCGTTTTCATGATATTTCCAAGTTTAATGGTTGTTCAACTGTTCAATTAATATAAATCAATTGAGGCCTGCTGTCAATACGGCATAGAAAAAATAATCATCTTTTTTTTAGAAATAACCGGCTGCTTCAGGAATTGCCGCCTTTCGGTTTGCGGGAACGCAATATTAAGATTATAATTCCGGTTGCCAGCAGGAAAAGGCTGTAAAAAACGCCTCGGCTCAGTCCGAATATCAGGCTTGCGTCCGGTTCCCTGAATTGTTCCCCGAAGATGCGCAGAAGCGCGTAGGCCAGCAGGAATTCACCGGTCAGCCGCCCGGGCGTCCGGGCGGAACCGGCGCGGTAAAACCGCCACCAGATGAACAGGCCGGGCAATAATCCTTCCAGCGACGCTTCATAAAGTTGAGACGGATGCCTGGGCGCGATCAATTCCGCAGGCGTACCGGGGGGCGCGCTTCGGGGAAAGATGACCGCCCACGGTGCATTTGAAACGCGGCCCCATAGCTCGCCGTTGATAAAATTGGCGACGCGCCCCAGAAACAGGCCGATCGGGGCGACCAGGCACAGCAGGTCGCTTATCTGCCAGAACGAGGATTTGGTTTTCCGGGCGGCGAGGCAACAGGCGGCGAGGGCTCCGATGAATCCGCCGTGGCTTGACATTCCGCCCTGCCAGACCTTGAAGACCGCCAGAGGGTCCTTCCAAAGGAAGTGAGTGTCGTACAATACCATATATCCGAGGCGTCCGCCGATCAGTACCCCGATGATCACATACAGCACAACCGTGTGGATTGCGTTGCCGTCCAGGGGCGAGCGCCCTTTGCGGTGAAGGTAGTGAAGGACCCCGTAGGCGGCGGCAAACGCGGCCGCGTAAGCCAGGCCGTAATAACGGATTCCCCATTCCCCGTGAAAACGGAGGACGAAGGGGTCAAGATTGTTGATCCAGTACGCCATGTTTTTCTTCCTTCCGGGATACCCTGTCTGAATTTGACGTTCGAATGCTTGCAGGCCCCTCGGATTTGTTATAACCTTCGGAAACATACAGCCTCGCCGCGGCGATATCAAACGGCAGTTTCCCGATCTTCCGGAGTTGCGATTTTTCTCAACCCATGGCTGATAAACATGCATATTACGGCAATTTAGCACCGGATGTTGATCACTTTCAGTTTGACAATTCATGGATAGGGGGCTATATTAATAATGTCTCAATTGCTAATTTAGAAAACTGACTACGGACTTGGGAACATCATTGTAGCGGATGCTTCTTTATGGTAATGAACTGTCGTGAAAGATGTAAGCAATGGCAGCAACGAGGTTCGAAACGCGGAAGTATGAACACCGACTTTGAAAAAGCCGGTTCTCAAAAACAGTAATGTCGGTTTGCGGCTTGCCCGGATGGTCGTTCCATTCGATTGTTTTTGACGCTTCCCTCTGTTTGTGGTGAACGGATAAAATTTGTGTTGTCAAATTTCGGCTTTATCTGTCGAGAGGCATAATCTGTTCATCGTTTCAAAAACATCAAAGGATTTATCATGAATGAAACTCCGTCCCTGCCGAGTCTGGTTATCGGCGATTTACATATAAACCCGCCTATTATCCAGGGAGGAATGGGGGTTCTTATTTCATCCTTCCGGCTTGCTGCCGCCGTATCCAACGAGGGGGCCCTCGGCGTGGTCGCCGCGGTTGGCGCAAGCGAAGACTGTACCCGCGAGGGCTTGAGTGGCCGGCAGCGGTCATACTGGGGACTTCGGGAGATATTGGGAAAAGCCAGGGCGTTGAGCGGCAAGCCTATCGCGGTCAACATCATGTGTGCACTTAGTGATTATGATGAATTGGTCAAAGCGGCGGTGGAGGAAAATGTCGCTGCGATCATATCCGGAGCCGGGCTTCCGCTAAGGCTGCCGGAACTGGTGCCGGCGTCCGGGCCGAAGCTGATTCCGGTCGTATCCTCGGCGCGCGCCGCATCCATCATCTGCCACAGTTGGTGGAAAAGGTATCAACGGCTGCCGGATGCGCTGGTGGTGGAGGGATCTTCCGCCGGAGGCCACCTGGGCTTTTCCATGAAGGAGATCGCCCAGAAGACGATTTCCCTGGATGATATTGTCACTGACGTATTGCGTTTTGTAAAAACGATTAAGGAAGAGCATGGCCATGATATTCCGGTCATTGCCGCCGGCGGTATATTTACCGGGGAGGATATTGCTCATTTTCTGAAACTGGGGGCGTCCGGGGTCCAAATGGGAACGCGGTTTGTGTGTACGGACGAATGTGACGCATCTCCCCTCTATAAACAGACCTATCTTGATTGCCGCAAGGAAGATATTGTGATTATTGAAAGCCCGGTGAAACTGCCGATAAGGGTTATTCGCAATGCTTTTGTCGATGAACTGCAGCATGTGGATAAAAAGCCGTTCAAGTGCTACTATCATTGCCTGAAGAATTGTACCCCGGCGACCTCTCCGTATTGTATCGCGGAGGCGTTGAAGAATGCTTCGGCAGGTAAAATGGACGAAGGACTTATCACTTGCGGCGCCAATGCCTATCGTATAAAAACGATTGTACCGGTCAGGGAATTGATCGCCGAATTAGCCGGCGACTGCCTTAAACAGTTGAAGTGATACGGCAATCGGAAATCATTTTACGCTGTCGCGGACGATCAGGCTGTAAGGGAGTACCGAGCATTGCGGGCGGCGCGGTTCTTCCGGAAATGATTCGATGATGTCCGCCGCGATTTCCGCCAGCCCGATATGGTTCTGGGTGATCGTCGTCTGCGGAGGCGTGGCATAGGCCGAAAACAGTTTGTGCTCCGATGCCATCAGTGAAATGCCGCCCGGCACCTGGCGGTCGAACAGCGACAGCGCGTAAGCCGCGAGGATTCCGGCGTTGCCTCCCGGGCAGAACAATCCGTCGATGCCGAGTTTGAGCAGTTTACCGATATTCTCCACATAATGTTCGTCGCCGCAGATGTGAATCAAATTTTCATGGATCGGCAAACTCCTGTCTTTGAAAGCTTTGAGGACGGCGGTACGGCGTGTTCCGGTATTGCCCGTTCCGGCCGCGCCGTGAATGATGCAGCCGATTTTCCGGCAGCCGCGTTCGTACAGGTGCGCAACGGCAATTTCCATTCCCTGCGTTTCATCCGAACGGACCGAATAGACGCCCGGCGAGTGGCGGGGCGCGTCGCGGTCCACCAGCACCAGGGGGGCGGTGAACCGGTCGCCCCATTGCCGGAAATCATCCGGCTCCGCGCCGATCGCCACCGCGCCGCAGAACTGGATGCTGTCGAGGCGCTTGATATTGTCCTGCGGCAGGATTTCGATGCGGAAACCGCGCTTCGGCAGGACGTAAGTCAGGGCCATCATCACCATTTCCAGGCAGTTCCGGATCGGATAGATTTCATCGCCGGGAAGGATGATCACCACGTTGCGCTGCTTGGTGGAGAGGCGCGGATGGTAGCCGTGTTTCCGGGCGATGGCGAACACGTGTTCCCGTACTTTGCTCCTGATGTTCGGATGGTGGCTGAACACCCGCGATACGGTCGCCGGCGATACGCCCGCCAGCCGGGCGATTTCCTGCAGCTTCATGGAAAATTCCTCCGGATTTGATTCATTTGCAATATATCGCTGGAATTGTTGAAATGCAATGTTTCTTTCATCAAGCTTTTCATAAAATGTCCGTTCCGGCTCTTGCCGTGACGGCGGTGAAGCGTTATAATCAATATGGAATGCAGCGACCGGGGATATCCCCCGGACCTTGTTTTCGACTGGGGACGCAGTGGCGAAGCCGCTGTGAAAATGGAAAGACCGTATAAATTTATCACCGCATATCGCAAATGGAGAAACTGTCATGAACGGCACGGAAATCAAGCCAAACGGACGAAAAGTACTGGTGCTCGGAGGCACCGGAGCAATGGGGGTGTATCTGGTTCCGGAACTCGCTTCGATGGGATATGAAGTCCGGGTCGTTTCCCTGGACAACGCCGTGTCGGATCATCCGCTCATCGACTATGTAACTGCAAACGGCAAAGACGACGGATTCCTGGCGGAAATCCTGAACGAAAAATTCGATGCCATTGTCGATTTCATGCTCTATGGGACCGAGCAGTTCAAGGCGCGATGCAACCTCCTTCTCCAGAACACCGCCCATTATATGTTCCTCTCCACCTACCGTGTTTACAGCGGCGGCGACGTCCCGATCACGGAAAACACGCCCCGCCTGCTGGACGTTTCGACCGACAGGGATTTTCTGGCAACCGAAGATTATTCCCTGTTCAAAGCGCGCCAGGAAGACATTCTCCGCAGCTCGAAGTCCGGCAACTGGACGATCGTCAGGCCTGCCATCACTTATTCCAAACGGCGGTTCCAGCTGGTCACTCTGGAAGCGCCGGTAGCCGTGGCCCGGGCGATGCGGGGATTGCCGGTAATGGTGCCGAAAGAAGCACTTGCGGTACAGGCGACCATGAGCTGGGCCGGTGATGCGGCCCGCATGTTTTCCCGGCTGATTCTCAATCCGTCGGCTTACGGCGAACACTTCACCCTGTCCACCGCCGAACATCATACCTGGGGCGAAATCGCGGAATACTACAAGGAAATCATCGGCCTGAATTATGTGCCGGTCGATACCGAAGACTACCTGAATATCATGGGGGGCTCTCCCGGCGCGCGTTACCAGCTTGCCTATGACCGGCTGTTTCAGCGGATTGTCGACAACTCGAAAATCCTGCGGGCAACCGGGTTGAAGCAGCAGGACTTCATGCCGCTTCGCCAGGGGCTGGTAAAAGAGCTGGCGGCGTTGCCGAAAGATACGGTCTGGCCCGACGCCGGCGCGGTCTGGGAGCGGATGGATGCTTGCGCCAGAACGAATAAAGCCTGATTCCGGCAATGGTGATTATATCGCCGGGGCAAACGATAGTATTGACGGCGGCAAAATATTGGGAACACGACAAGCATGAGTACGGAAAGAATCAAAATCGGACAGATCGGCGTTTGCCATGAACACGCCTCCGGCAAAATTCTGTCCCTGAAAAAAATGCCGGAAATATTTGACATTGTCGGCGTGGTCAATGACCGGGAAACATCCTCCGCCGCCAGATTTGCCGGGGATGACCTGTCGCCGTATGAAGGATTGAAATTCGTCACGGAGGAGGAGCTTTTCCACACACCCGGGCTTCGGGCGGTAATGGTGGAAACGCCGAACCTTGAACTTGTTCCCGCCGCCATCCGCTGCCTGGAACACCGCCTGCCCGTGCATATGGACAAGCCCGGAGGCGAAGACCTGGCGCTGTTTGCGGGGATGCGGAACGGATTCGCCGAACGCGGCCTTCCGTTCCAGATGGGTTACATGTTTCGCGGCAACCCGGCGATTCAGTGGTGCGTCAAAGCGGTGCGCCGGGGGTGGCTCGGGGATATTCTGGAAGCGCAGGCCGATATGAACCATGATTACGGCGGCGAAGCTTATCAGGAATACCTTGGCCGGTTCGGCGGTGGGATCATGTTCAACCTCGGGTGCCATCTGATTGATGTCATCGTCGCCATGCTGGGGGCGCCGCGGAAAATCGCCCCGTTCCTGAAAAACGTGCCGGGCGATCCCGAAACCGTCCGGAACAACTGCCTTGCCGTGCTGGAATATCCTCATGCTGCCGTCACGCTCCGGGCACACAGCAGGGCCGTCGGCGGATTGGACCGGCGGCGGTTAAAAATCTGCGGCACGAAAGGAATGGTGGAACTCTGTCCGTTGGAACGTTTCGACGGTCAGGCGCTGACGATGTGCCTGACGTTGCGTGACGGCAATGAAGAATATACCGCCGGGACGCACCTGTTGGACTTCGGCATCATCCGCGACCGTTATGAGGCGCAGTTGCGGGAATTCGCGGAGATCATCCGCGGCAATACGCCGGATATCTATGGTTATGAACACGATTATCTGGTGCAGAAAGCCCTGCTTGCTGCCTCCGGATATGCAAAATGGAACGAATAACATGCATGCCATCCTGATCAACGACGACAAATCGCTCGCCTGGCGCGAAGTGCCCGACCCGGTACGCAAAGACCATGAAATGATCATTGACGTCCATGCGGCGGCGCTTAACCGCGCCGACCTGATGCAGCGCGAGGGCAATTATCCTCCTCCGCCCGGCTGGCCCGAATGGATGGGGCTGGAGGTTGCGGGAACCGTTGCCGAAGCCCCTGCCGGCGGCCGCTGGAAACCCGGCGACCGGGTTTGCGCCCTGCTCGGAGGGGGCGGCTATGCCGAGAAAGTCGCGGTTCCGGTCGACATGGCCCTGCCGGTACCGGCGGGGCTTTCGATGCCCGAGGCGGCGGCCATTCCCGAAGCGTTCGCCACATCCTACCTGAACCTTTGCATCGAGGGCGGCATGAAGGCGGGGGATACGGTGTTCATTCAGGCCGGGGCGAGTGGGCTGGGCATGGCGGCGGTGCAACTGGCCAAGGCATTCGGCGCAAAAGTCGTTACCACGGTCGGTTCCTCGGATAAAGAATGTTTCGTCCGCGGGCTCGGCGCCGATGTGGTGATCAACCGCAAGACCGGAAGCACCGCGGAAATCCTGCGCCGCCATCCCGTCGATATCGCGATGGACTGCGCCGCCGGACCGGAGCTCGGCCCCTGCCTGGCGACGATGGCGCGCGGCGGCCGCTGGATCGTGATCGCCACGCTGGGAGGCGCGGAAAGTACGCTCGATATGGTTGATTTTTTTAAACGGGGCGTGAAACTGATCGGCAGTACTCTGCGCAGCCGGAGCGACGAAATGAAGGCACGGATTCTCGCCGGCCTGGAAACCGAATTATGGGATTCCTTTTCGTCCGGCCGGATCAGGGTGCTGCTCCACGAAACACTGCCGATTACCCGTGCCGGAGAGGCACATGAAATTTTGCGGAAACAGGAAAACCTGGGCAAGGTCGTTTTAACATTGCGATAGTAAAAATACAGCGAGGTGTCTGATGAGTTTTGAAAATCAAGTGGCGGTGATCAGTGGAGCCGCATCGGGAATGGGACTGCTTTGCGCCCGGCTCCTGGCGGCTGATGGAGCCAGGGTGGTTCTGGCCGATGTCGATTCCGGCGCGGTTGAAGCCGCGGCGGCGGAAATCAGGAGCGGCGGCGGCGAAGCGGTCGGAATACCGGTGGATGTTCGCAATTACGGGCAGATTGAGCATGTTGTCGACACCGCTTTGGCGCGTTATGGTGCGATCGATATGCTGCTTAATTTCGCGGGCGGAGCCGAAAGCCGGATGCGGAACTGCAGCGCCCCTTTTCATGAGATGCCTCTTGAGGTCATTGATTGGGGTCTGGATGTCAACCTGAAAGGAGTGGTGTATTTCTGCCGTGCGGTACTCGGTTCAATGATCCGCCGGAAACGCGGCGTTATCATCACTCTTGGTTCGGTGACCGGCGTGGAAGGCTCGGCCGGAGCCGTCAATTACAGCGCCGCCAAGAGCGGTATCATCGGACTGACCAAGGCGCTGGCGCTATGCGGTGCGCCTTACAATGTCCGGGCCTGCTGCGTTTCGCCGGGACCGGTGCTGACGCGTCCCGGCATGGCGGAGATGAAAACCCGCCTCGGGCGGGCCGCCGAACCTCGGGAGGTGGTGGACTTGGTCCTTTATTTGTGTTCGGACAAGGCGGCGTTCATCACCGGTTCGAATTACCTGATTGACGGCGGCCGTACCTGCGGCGGCATTTGAGCGGTGAGACATAAAGCGGATTTTGATAAAAACGGAATATCCGTCGGGAGGACGTGATGAAATTTTCTTTTCTCAACAAACCGTATCCGGTGATTACCGGAATTCTGAGCGGGCAGACCCCGCAGGAGCTGATCGCCGGATCAAGGAACTCGGAATTCGATGGTGCCGGCGGCATCGCGATCGACCTTTCGGACCTGAAGCCGGAATTCCGGAACCGGGAAGCGCTGAAAGGCGTTGTGGATTCGGTGAACCTGCCGTTCATGTTTTTCTTTTACCGCAACGACAAATGGGAACCCGGCGCCCCGGATGACAAGCGACAGGAACTCCTTCTTGCCGCCGCTGACGCCGGAGCCGCCATGATCGACGTGATGGGGGATTTGTACGACCCGTCGCCGATGGAAATCACCCGTTGCCCGGCCGCCGTCGCCCGGCAGAAAGAACTGATCGGGCGGCTTCACGGCAAAGGAACCGAAGTGGTGATTTCCTCGCATATGTCGTGCCCGCGGACGGCGGAACAGGTCGTTGAACATATGCTGGCACTGGAGGCACGGGGCCCGGACGTGGTGAAGATCGTAACGGGCGTCAACACGGAGGAGGAACTTGCCGAAGCGTTCCGCACGACCATGATGCTGCGGCACGAACTGCATGTGCCGTTTATTCACCTCTGCAACGGCGTTTTCAGCCGTCCGCACCGTTTCATGGGGCCGGCGCTCGGCGTGTCGATCCTGTTTGCGGTCCATTGCTACGACGCCCGTTACGGGATGCCCCAGCCGACGATACGCTCTATAAAGGCGGTGCTGGATAACCTGCATTGGAACATCAACGCCATCTGATCCGGTCAATCTGCTCGATGCTGGACAACGGCCATTCACGCCTGTGACGAATCTTGTTACAGGTGTTTTTTATTGCTTACCTGCATTTAACTCAATTATTTCGGTAAAAGATTTATTACAATGATTGACGATGTCAACTTTTTGAGATATAATAATTTACATGGAAATATCAAGCAAGCATGAGCAGATAGCCAACTCGCTCTATATGAGGGGGGCTGGGAGAAAAATACCCGCCGGGCGAACGACTGACGGCAGTTCGAGAAACGGCGGCAGGCTTTCTGCCGTTTTCCGTCACGGAAAATGACATTTTTCAGGTTGGCGAACCCAAGACCATACGGATTCACGTTGAAAGCCTTATGCCGCTTCCGCGAAAACACCGGGAACGTCTGGCCGGACTTCACCGTCCCGCGTATTCCGGTATCCATCCGCCGGCGCATCTGCCGGGCCGTAAATATACCATTCCCTGAATGACAGGAGCGCCGCCCGCCTGCCGAATGACGTCGATCCATGGCAGGACGGAGGGGGCGGTGGTTTTTTCAAACAGGCAAATCAGGGAGGGCAGATGATATCGATCAGATTGGGGCGTTGGCAAATATAAGGTCGTTTGTTTCATGATTCGGGGGATGTTTGCAGGAAATAGGAGAAATAGGGAGATTTCAAGCGATGAGTCTGACAGAAGAAAAAAGAGTTGAATTTGTGTTCAACATCATTCCGCTGGCATTGTGGTATGTCCGGCGGCGGTATAATATCGAGCATGGCGGTTTTCCGGGATTTCGCCGATGCCTTACGGCGCAGACCCCGGTTTACCGGCTGACTGAACTGTGGGATGGGCGGAACCATCCGGCTTCCGGTTGGGCGGATGAACGGTGGGAGGCGATGGTTCAGGAGCTTTATGAATGCCTGTCGGAAGCTCCCGCCGATTTTGAGGAGGCCGGCACTTCGCTGCTGGCGCCGCTGCTGCGCTCCCGGATTGCTGTTGACCTGGGCGCCTGGCCCTGGACGCCGTGCGGTTATTGTCCCGACAAATTGCCGGATGAAAATCTGTTCGGCCCTTTCGCATACGAGAAAACAGACCAGATTGGACGCCCCGGCGAAGAATTTATCGCCATTCATCTCGGTAACATAATAGTTCCCCGTTCGCCGTTCGAAGATATGCCGCAAATGTGTCATGACCTGTTGAGGCTGACGGAATGCGTCATGGCCCGGCATCCGGCGGCCGTGAATATCGGCTGCAATAGCTGGCTTAACAGCTTTGCCCGTTTTTTGAGTTTGTTTCCGCTGGAATGGGGACATACGGCGAATTTGCCCGGGCGAGTCGGCTGCGGCTATAACTGGTGGGGCCAGTTTATTTCACGTACCGGCGGCTTTAATTTCCGCAATGCGAAGACCATGCGCGCAACCGGCGCGTTTCCGTTTCAGGCGCGGAACGGCAGATGTGGCATCAAGGCTCTGCAGCATCATCTGCTGGGGCTTTCCGACCGGAGATTTATTGCGTTTTTGTAAGCCGCGCCGAATCATGAACGGCAGTTATTCTGAACATTCAGGTGATAACGGAATACGAAACGGTACGGGGGCCAAATTATTTTCATATTTCGCAGAATCGCCTATTGACAGGTTGTATATGGAGTTATATAATATATACAACGCTATACAACAGGTGCTTTATGAATCTGCATGTCAATAATACGAGCATGGTTCCGGTTTTCCGGAAAATTGCCGATGCATTGCGCGAAAAAATAATCAACGGAGAACTGAAGTGCGGAGATAAACTGCCGACGGAGCATCAGTTGTCTGAAATGTTCAATACCAGCCGGATGACTCTGCGCAAGGGGCTGCATATACTGGAAGAACAGCAATTGATCGTCCAGAAACATGGCGTCGGCGCATTTGTCACGCATGAGATGGAGCATCGCCACTTCAGGGTGGCGGTCATGGAAATTCCCGCGTTGAACGGTGAATACGGCGTGACGATGATGTCCGAGTTGATGCATGAATTGAGCAAAAACAACGATTGCAGCTTTATTTTCCTGCGGACCCGGGACGTACCGGCGGAAGAATTGATGCGGGAGTTTCAGCAATTGAAATGCGACGGGTTGATTGCGATTGCCCCTCCCGGGCCGCTCCGGCGGCTGATTTGCGGAAATATGTTCGATAATATCCCGGCGGTCATCATCGGAACGGATTGCCGGGAACTGCGCAAGGCGGGCCGCTATGTCGTGGATATATCCCCGGAAGCGATTGACCAGGCTCTCGATTATCTGCAGGGGCTGGGGCATGAAAAGATCGCCTATATCTCCGCCGATTGCGATGATATTACCCTGCAGGGGCGTAACCGCCAGTTCCTGAAATCGGTCAAAGCGCGGAAGCTTTACTGCGGCAGCGGTTATTACCTTGCCAGAGTGGTTCCAAGCTGGTATGACGCGGCGCGGGAGCATGTCCGCGGATTATGCGCGGGAACGGACCGACCGACTGCCGTGTTGTGTCCGGGGGCGCTGTTTGCTTACGGCGCCTGGCAGGGGATTATGGACGCCGGGCTGCGGATTCCGGAAGATATATCCATCATCGGGTTTGACTGCTCGTTGCATTCCAACCCTCATTTAAGCACATTGGCACAGCCCATGCGGGATATCGCGGGCACGGCGGCGCGGCAGCTTCTGGATTGTCTGCGTTTTAAACAGAAGCCGGGCAGCGGCGGCAAACTGTTTCCCGCGGAAATCCTGGAACGCGGCAGTTGCCGCCGACATGTATGATAACTCACGGAGCGATAGATGAAAATCACTGGAACTTTTTTAGACGAAATCACCCATGACATTCCTGCTTTGAACTGGGATGAAAGCGAATGGGACCGTGATTTCGCGGCAATGCGCCGAATCGGCATCGACAAGGTCATCCTGATCCGCTGCGGGCACATGAAATACGCGGCCTATCCGTCCGAGGTCCTGCGCCGCGCCGAAGGAGCCCTGACGCCGCCGACCGACCTGGTGGAGATGTTTCTCCGCCTGGCAGAGAAGCATCGGTTGAAGTTTTTCTTCGGGACCTATTATTCCGGACGGGATTGGCTGGCTGCTTCTTATGACGCCAACCGGGAAAGCGATTTGATGAATGCGGTCTGTGACGAATTTCACCAACGCTACGGCAGGCATAGCGAAGCTTTCGGCGGATGGTATCTGTCGCAGGAGATCAATACCTCCGCCTCGTTTAACGTGGTGGAATGCTATAAACAGGTGGGGGCGCATTGCCGAGGGCTGGCCGATTTGCCGATCCTGATATCGCCCGGGATCAACGGAGTCAAAAACCGTCGCGAAAATCTTCCGTACGGCCAGCGCAAGCGACTGGCGATGAATTTGAATGAATTCCGTGACGAGTGGGAATGGATTTACAGCGAAATCAGCGGCACTGTCGATATCGCGGCGTTTCAGGACGGGCACGTGGATATCTGGGAATTGCCCGAATTCATGGCGGTAAACAAGGAACTGGCGGATAAATACGGAATCGAACTCTGGACCAATGCGGAAACCTTCGACCGGGACATCCCCGGCTGGATGCCCCCCATCAAATGGGAAAAGCTTTATTATAAACTGGAAGCGGCGAAACAGGCCGGCATCACCAATGGCATTACATTTGATTTTTCGGGTGCGCCTACATAATAATGTTTTGTTACGAATAAATTTCGATGGGATCAAGA
>ENA-UOOH01001389-UOOH01001389.1-fermentation-metagenome-genome-assembly--contig:-NODE-1389-length-23768-cov-4.750306_pt1 | contig 23768 bp, 14 predicted proteins | sample MGYA00245778_ERZ724025 | MGnify/ENA primary metagenome ERZ724025 (study PRJEB28704, sample SAMN03018313) | fermentation metagenome | biome: anthropogenic terrestrial biome; feature: soil; material... | reverse complement strand
TAAATCTTGTAAATCCTGTCTAAAACACCTGTAAACCCTGTAAATCCTGTCTAAACAATAACCTGCTAACCCTGTCCATGAAGAAAACCTACTATCTGTTTAATCCCGGTCGCCTTAGCCGCAAGGACAACACCCTGAAATTTTCCCCTGTAGATGAAAACGGTGTTGAAGGCACTCCCCGATATCTTCCGGTTGAGAATGTGGAGGAATTTTACACTTTCGGCGCGTTAGATGCCAACAGCAGCCTGTATAACTTCCTGGGGAAAAACCAAATCAGTGTTCATTTTTTCGATTATTACGAAAACTACACTGGTTCCTTTATGCCACGCGATCAGTTGCTGTCGGGGAGAATGCTTCTGGCCCAGGTAGATCATCACGCAAAGCTCACTAAGCGCATGATCATTGCCCGAAAGTTCGTTGAAGGTGCTGCTTTCAATATGCTCAAAAACCTGAAGTACTACCACAACCGGGGCAAAGATATGACTGAAATTATTGAAGGCATTGAAAACCTGACGACAAGCATCAATTTATGCCAGAAAACCAATGAATTGATGGGAATTGAGGGTAACATCAGGCAATATTATTATGATGCATTCAACCTGATTGTAAATGATTTTGAGATGGGCAACCGCAGTAAACAACCACCCCGGAATGAGATAAATGCATTGATTTCATTCGGCAATATGATGTGTTATTCGCAATGTTTACGGGCGATACATCAAACCCAGCTTAACCCGACCATCAGCTATTTGCATAGTCCGGGCGAACGCAGGTACTCCCTTGCACTCGACCTTGCCGAAATATTCAAACCCATAATGGTTGACCGGGTGATTTTCAAGGTACTGAATAAAAAGGAATTACAAAGCCGTGACTTTGAGAGTAAGCTAAACAAAGTGTTGCTTAACGAAAAAGGCAAGAAAACCTTCATAGCAGCATTTGAGGAACGTTTAAATGAAACGATACAACACCGCACCTTGAAGCGAAACGTGAGCTATCGGCACCTGATTAAGCTTGAATGTTATAAATTGAGCAAGCACATGTTGGGCATTGAAGAGTACAAACCTTTCAAAGCCTGGTGGTAATAATTTAAATCATTGATAATCATGTATGTAATTTTAGTTTATGACATTGGTGAAAAACGTGTTGGAAAAATGCTTAAATTGTGCCGCAAATACCTGAACTGGATTCAGAATTCGGTTTTTGAGGGCGACATTACGGAAGTTAAGCTGGAGGAACTGAAAATAAAAGCCAGGAAACTGATGAATGAAGAAACGGACAGTTTGATTTTATTCAAGTCGCGCGACGAAAAGTGGCTTTACAAAGAAGTGATTGGAATGGAGCGCAATACGCTTGGAAACATCATTTAAAGGTTGTCGGTGTCGAATTTGAGCGTGAGAAATTGTATTTAAACTATATTATTTTTCTCTCATATCAGTCTAACAGCCTAATAACAAATAAATTAAACAATGCGTCGCTGAGCAGGGAAAAAGTCATGATTGTGGGTTGACTACAAACAGCGGCAAAATCAGCCGGATTTATTTTTTTAATAAACTAATAATTAGGGGATTAAAAAACAAAAATTAACGGCTATCAATCGAACCATTTTTGGAATTGAAACAACAAACTGCATTAAACAATAATGCGTGTTGTAGAACTATCAATCGAACCATTTTTGGAATTGAAACCGTTTACAAAGTATCATCTTCCAACTGCCGTTTATGGCTATCAATCGAACCATTTTTGGAATTGAAACTTGCGTAATTGAAATACTAACTTAACAAAATACAAACTATCAATCGAACCATTTTTGGAATTGAAACAAATTGCTAACTGAGAAAGAGCAATTGAAAATATCTACTATCAATCGAACCATTTTTGGAATTGAAACAAAAGAAGAAAGACGGAACGCAGACAACCACATGGGCTATCAATCGAACCATTTTTGGAATTGAAACATGCCAAATATCACCTGAACACGAAAATGCAATCTGACTATCAATCGAACCATTTTTGGAATTGAAACAATTAGAACGATTAAGTGTAGAAGTTGTGGCAAGACTATCAATCGAACCATTTTTGGAATTGAAACCATTTAAAGAATTGTTAAGTTTAGGTACATTAATAGGCTATCAATCGAACCATTTTTGGAATTGAAACAAAGTTGTAAACCTTATTAGAGAAAAAACTTTAGCTACTATCAATCGAACCATTTTTGGAATTGAAACCTGTTTATATTCAGGAAGTACTTGATTCTGGAAAAACTATCAATCGAACCATTTTTGGAATTGAAACTTAACTCTTTAAACGCTGAAACGTCACCTTTTAGCGCCTATCAATCGAACCATTTTTGGAATTGAAACCCATTGCAGGAATTGTTCAAATGTTTTAATAATTAGCTATCAATCGAACCATTTTTGGAATTGAAACATCTATGGGGCGTTTCAACCCTTGTGGCAGAATCTATCTATCAATCGAACCATTTTTGGAATTGAAACGTTTTACGGGCGGTTTTGGCGATGGCTTGTAGTAGCCTATCAATCGAACCATTTTTGGAATTGAAACGGCATCCTTCTGAAGATCTTTTTTGAAATCGTTTCGCCTATCAATCGAACCATTTTTGGAATTGAAACCGATTTTGCATGAAAGAAACGATGTTTCCGGTACCGGCTATCAATCGAACCATTTTTGGAATTGAAACATTAAAGCCCATTGGCATCATATCGCTGAACGTTTCACTATCAATCGAACCATTTTTGGAATTGAAACTTGCCTGCTCAAATGAATTTACCTGATCGAGTTCGGACTATCAATCGAACCATTTTTGGAATTGAAACACCGATGTGGAAGTAGATATGTCAACCCTTGTAAACTATCAATCGAACCATTTTTGGAATTGAAACTAATTCCGCCTCAATTTTTGCCCGTTCCGCCTCAATTCTATCAATCGAACCATTTTTGGAATTGAAACCGGTTGGCGTTCTTTAGCATTTCGGTGAGCCGGTTGGCTATCAATCGAACCATTTTTGGAATTGAAACACACCATGCCATCGTTATCTGTTATGATCGGTCGGACTATCAATCGAACCATTTTTGGAATTGAAACAGTGTTTGATTTTCGTCCGGCCAGATTCAATCTCTACTATCAATCGAACCATTTTTGGAATTGAAACTTGTTGAGCCGGAGCCAAGGAATGGATCAAGTACTACTATCAATCGAACCATTTTTGGAATTGAAACCTCGCGAAAGTGTTAACGATTCAGCGAAGTAGTAAACTATCAATCGAACCATTTTTGGAATTGAAACTCCGGTACTTCGTCATAGCCTTTTGATTGAAGAAATTCTATCAATCGAACCATTTTTGGAATTGAAACTCAAATCAGACGCTATCCGTAAGAATGCTCCGGCTGCTATCAATCGAACCATTTTTGGAATTGAAACCTCGCGAAAGTGTTAACGATTCAGCGAAGTAGTAAACTATCAATCGAACCATTTTTGGAATTGAAACAACAATACAAGCATTAAAATTGAATTTACATTTTAAACTATCAATCGAACCATTTTTGGAATTGAAACATTTGAGGAAGTCGGAGCGATAATATCTGACTACTCACTATCAATCGAACCATTTTTGGAATTGAAACGACAAAGCAAAAGCAGCAAAAGCAGCAAAAGCAGCCTATCAATCGAACCATTTTTGGAATTGAAACATTTTATATTCATCCTGGGAAGGCAGTTCCATGCCCACTATCAATCGAACCATTTTTGGAATTGAAACCAGTTTCGCGAAACGCGACCACCGGAAGCCGGCCAGCTATCAATCGAACCATTTTTGGAATTGAAACCGCTCATTCCGTTTCAGTTATGTTTATGGGCACATACCTATCAATCGAACCATTTTTGGAATTGAAACCAGAGAAGAGGCTGATGCGTGCGCCCCAATCGGGAACTATCAATCGAACCATTTTTGGAATTGAAACTAATACAGTTGTTTTTACTTTGTCTGACAACATATCTCTATCAATCGAACCATTTTTGGAATTGAAACGCACGTTAGCGGCAAGCCTAAGAGTGCCACTCGGTCTATCAATCGAACCATTTTTGGAATTGAAACGGTGGATGCAGTAATCGTTTATGCTTTTTCAGCGGTCTATCAATCGAACCATTTTTGGAATTGAAACGAAGCTATTAATGTATCGTAACCGCCGGCACTATTGGCTATCAATCGAACCATTTTTGGAATTGAAACCTGGTGATTTAGTTATACAAATAGCCATTCATCGCCCTATCAATCGAACCATTTTTGGAATTGAAACTGGAATATTTCCTTGTTCAGGAAAAGAAAACTGTTTTGCTATCAATCGAACCATTTTTGGAATTGAAACAACCGGGCAATTGTTTTTCTTCTGCTATCTATAAGGCTATCAATCGAACCATTTTTGGAATTGAAACCGAGATTTCATCATCAAAGCAATCCAGGCTTTGTACTATCAATCGAACCATTTTTGGAATTGAAACATTTCACCGGTTTGCCGGTTTTGCCTATTATGAACATGCTATCAATCGAACCATTTTTGGAATTGAAACTGTTTAATTTCGGAAATGACTGAAGATCAATAAAATACTATCAATCGAACCATTTTTGGAATTGAAACTGAGTTCAGCGGTTTATAAGGTCTTCGTCTCCCTCAGCTATCAATCGAACCATTTTTGGAATTGAAACAACAAACTGCATTAAACAATAATGCGTGTTGTAGAACTATCAATCGAACCATTTTTGGAATTGAAACTTAAAGGCAATCGGGAACATTTGCGCCCCGGTAAGGCTATCAATCGAACCATTTTTGGAATTGAAACGAATAATATTCAATGCACTGAACGGCGATCAGTATACTATCAATCGAACCATTTTTGGAATTGAAACGGTAAGGGCATTGTTGCGCTCAACCCTGATTCTCCCGCTATCAATCGAACCATTTTTGGAATTGAAACTAGAATGGAAAGATAAGTTTGAGAACTCCACTATTCTATCAATCGAACCATTTTTGGAATTGAAACTGGCTGGGAAAGCTGAAGGTGAGTTTTGGTTTGTTCTATCAATCGAACCATTTTTGGAATTGAAACTTCTATGGTAACAAAAGCCAATTCATTCTTTTTTTCTATCAATCGAACCATTTTTGGAATTGAAACACAAAGTGTTTTTTATCGTCTGAGTTATTGTATATTCCCTATCAATCGAACCATTTTTGGAATTGAAACAATATAGCATCAAAATCCGTAGATGCCCACTTAGCATTCTATCAATCGAACCATTTTTGGAATTGAAACTATGTCATTTTATCCGGTTCAAATGAAAAGGGCAAACTATCAATCGAACCATTTTTGGAATTGAAACGTGAAGCGAATGATCTTCTTACCGCACGATACAACGCTATCAATCGAACCATTTTTGGAATTGAAACTTTTTAACTTTGTAGAGGTTTTCAATAACGTCAGCACTATCAATCGAACCATTTTTGGAATTGAAACCACAAAAAGTTCCGCAATTTGCAAAAGGAAAATACACCTATCAATCGAACCATTTTTGGAATTGAAACGGTATTCGGCCATGGGTGCGTCTATAAAGCCGGTTCCTATCAATCGAACCATTTTTGGAATTGAAACTTGTTATACTTTCTTTACCAAGATCGGCATGCCCTCTATCAATCGAACCATTTTTGGAATTGAAACTGAGGATTTAGGGCTAACTTGCACGATAAGCAAGTGCTATCAATCGAACCATTTTTGGAATTGAAACGGAAGGAAAATAGATTTAAGGCTGCCCGTTTGTCGGGACTATCAATCGAACCATTTTTGGAATTGAAACTTCAAAATGCATATCTGTATAAACATTAGGGTAACGCCCTATCAATCGAACCATTTTTGGAATTGAAACGAAATTGAGTGCTCGGGGCCTAAACCGTTTTGCGTTGCTATCAATCGAACCATTTTTGGAATTGAAACTATTTCAGGATATGGGCCTGGATGGTGCCCGGGCGGTCTATCAATCGAACCATTTTTGGAATTGAAACGAAGAAGAATATGATGTGATCGTAGGGAGTGGGGGCTATCAATCGAACCATTTTTGGAATTGAAACGGACAAGGACGAACGTTAGTGAGCCGGGAACCAGGCTATCAATCGAACCATTTTTGGAATTGAAACGATTAAAACGAACGATATGAATCACGAACAATTAAGACTATCAATCGAACCATTTTTGGAATTGAAACGTTGATTAAGTCTTTTGCGCTCATTATGCTTCTATAGGTTCTATCAATCGAACCATTTTTGGAATTGAAACGCTTGTACTTGCTGCTGGCATTTCCCTTCTTAACGAACTATCAATCGAACCATTTTTGGAATTGAAACGGTAAGCGGATAATTTGCAGGCAGGGAAACGATCAGGCTATCAATCGAACCATTTTTGGAATTGAAACGAGCAACATTGTAATTGAAAAAGACGATAGCCTCCCTCTATCAATCGAACCATTTTTGGAATTGAAACCGATTTTGCAGGAAAGAAACGATGTTTCCGGTACCGCTATCAATCGAACCATTTTTGGAATTGAAACTTTTCATTATGTTTAGTTGTTAATAATACGCACTGCTATCAATCGAACCATTTTTGGAATTGAAACACTTATGTTAAAGGTTTAACAGAGTTAACCGACAGGCCTATCAATCGAACCATTTTTGGAATTGAAACAAACACGGCTACTAACAATATGTTTATGCAGTTGGCTATCAATCGAACCATTTTTGGAATTGAAACATGGAATTACAAAGGTAACTCTATTTTTTCATTTGTCCTCTCAATCGAACCATTTTTGGAATTGAAACTAAATAAAAACAGGTTCATACAGCATCAACGTTAGGTCTATCAATCGAACCATTTTTGGAATTGAAACCTTTCTCGTGAAATATGATCCCGCGCTTGCCCTAACTATCAATCGAACCATTTTTGGAATTGAAACGTAATTGCTCACTTTAAAAGTACGTCTGAATATATTCTATCAATCGAACCATTTTTGGAATTGAAACGATCGTTTGCCTGCCTGCCTGCCTGCCTGATCGTTTGCTATCAATCGAACCATTTTTGGAATTGAAACTAAGCTCAACATTTCCAATTTCTGATCTTGGAATGACCTATCAATCGAACCATTTTTGGAATTGAAACGGAGCAGGATAAGTAAGGCTGTTGTTTTCATGGGTCTATCAATCGAACCATTTTTGGAATTGAAACGAAAGATATAGAAAAGGGTACATAAGATTTGTTGGGACTATCAATCGAACCATTTTTGGAATTGAAACTAAAAACGAGTTTGAGACATACACTCAAATCGGCGAACTATCAATCGAACCATTTTTGGAATTGAAACGAAAGTAGGCAAGAAATCAATCAAAAAATCAAATATCTATCAATCGAACCATTTTTGGAATTGAAACTAATAACATCTTGAGTTATCAAGTTTCTTGACCTTTGCTATCAATCGAACCATTTTTGGAATTGAAACGAATTCCGGCACTCCCTCAATGAAGTTACTCAAAGCCTATCAATCGAACCATTTTTGGAATTGAAACGTTTGAGCATGGCAGGGTTTTGCTGAAGCTGCTGCTGCTATCAATCGAACCATTTTTGGAATTGAAACTCGGTTCTTTTTGTTTAGTGGCCAAATTCTGAGGTACTATCAATCGAACCATTTTTGGAATTGAAACATGTTTCAGAATATTACGATTGCGGCATTCGAGGAACTATCAATCGAACCATTTTTGGAATTGAAACGAAGTAAATTTTATCTCATTTTGCGAAACTGTGCCTCCTATCAATCGAACCATTTTTGGAATTGAAACGGAGCAGGATAAGTAAGGCTGTTGTTTTCATGGGTCTATCAATCGAACCATTTTTGGAATTGAAACTCACATTATATCCCTCAAAGGGCCTGAACTCAATAACCTATCAATCGAACCATTTTTGGAATTGAAACGATGGTCGTGATGACTGAACTCTGTTTGAGTAATATCTATCAATCGAACCATTTTTGGAATTGAAACGAGAGCAGTTAGCATCTATGGGTGGTGAGGCAGTAACCTATCAATCGAACCATTTTTGGAATTGAAACTTGCAAGGAAATATTTAGCCTCCACAAAGGTAAAGAACTATCAATCGAACCATTTTTGGAATTGAAACTCGGCTGCTATCTGGTCTACCGACTTCTGAACTTCCTATCAATCGAACCATTTTTGGAATTGAAACACAAAATTAGCTCTTTTAAACTCTGCCATTAGCAGCCTATCAATCGAACCATTTTTGGAATTGAAACTAAATAGTGCAGCTAATATCCGCGGCTCCTCGCTTTCTATCAATCGAACCATTTTTGGAATTGAAACACTCTACAGCTTATGCGACTAAGATAACCTATGACAACTATCAATCGAACCATTTTTGGAATTGAAACTTTACAGAGACACTATTGTTTACATTCACGTTCCGGCCTATCAATCGAACCATTTTTGGAATTGAAACTTTAAAAAAGGAAGTGGATGAACTTATTGAAGCATTCTATCAATCGAACCATTTTTGGAATTGAAACCGCTAAATTTATTTTTTACAGACACCTAACAGCAGCTATCAATCGAACCATTTTTGGAATTGAAACAAGGAAAAAGCGGTAGCCTTAAAGATTGCTGAGGTCTATCAATCGAACCATTTTTGGAATTGAAACCTGAAATCGAGCGCCTACAAAAGGAAGCGGATGCACTATCAATCGAACCATTTTTGGAATTGAAACCGGAGGGAAACATAGGATGGTTTATGCTCGGGGCAGACTATCAATCGAACCATTTTTGGAATTGAAACGTATAAAGTGGCTTTTAGATTTCCTTGATAAGGCTGACTATCAATCGAACCATTTTTGGAATTGAAACGTGAAACCAAAAACGCTGTTTACGTTGATTGCTCACACTATCAATCGAACCATTTTTGGAATTGAAACCGCAAAACTGTTGTAAGCAGCGCAAAGCCTTACAGCCTATCAATCGAACCATTTTTGGAATTGAAACTTCGTTTGCGTTTTGGGGTGTACCTCATTGGTTATGCTATCAATCGAACCATTTTTGGAATTGAAACATTACCGTTACCCGGACGGCTCCGCAATTCCAACCACTATCAATCGAACCATTTTTGGAATTGAAACTGAGCTGGCCAAATCAACAATTGTAATGATGACAATCTATCAATCGAACCATTTTTGGAATTGAAACCTTTTTAAAGCATACAGGACATTCCCACATTGCTACTATCAATCGAACCATTTTTGGAATTGAAACTTGGATTGCTTCAATCTCAACTGGTTTCTTTCTGAATCTATCAATCGAACCATTTTTGGAATTGAAACAATAAAAAAGCATTTATTTTTAAAAATAATACATTCTATCAATCGAACCATTTTTGGAATTGAAACGAATAAGGCAGGCTGGATAATGTGTATGAAGAATACTATCAATCGAACCATTTTTGGAATTGAAACTGCTGTACTTCAGGTCGGCGGCATTGGCCTCATTAATCTATCAATCGAACCATTTTTGGAATTGAAACGAGGAAGGTTTCTACGCATTCCTCAACACCTTCAACTATCAATCGAACCATTTTTGGAATTGAAACGAAAAAATAATCGAAGCAAACTCAAAAGATGAAGCGCTATCAATCGAACCATTTTTGGAATTGAAACTTTCAGCATAGGATTGCAATTATTCGCAAGTACCGGACTATCAATCGAACCATTTTTGGAATTGAAACGATCTGAAAACTTATATGCTTTCGATGGGTTCACTGGCTATCAATCGAACCATTTTTGGAATTGAAACGTGTTAGCGGTTAGTTCATTGTCATTTCACGATACACTATCAATCGAACCATTTTTGGAATTGAAACTGAGTTCAGCGGTTTATAAGGTCTTCGTCTCCTTCCTATCAATCGAACCATTTTTGGAATTGAAACAAAATAACCTTATCAGCTATTGCCCTACTTCGCCTGCCTATCAATCGAACCATTTTTGGAATTGAAACATCCGTCAGGGCTACCAGAAACTTCATCTGACCATTCCTATCAATCGAACCATTTTTGGAATTGAAACTGGATCCTTTTCACAAAGGATTAACCACCGCTGCCTCTATCAATCGAACCATTTTTGGAATTGAAACACATAATCGGCATGGTAAGTACGGTTATCGTCTTTTCCTATCAATCGAACCATTTTTGGAATTGAAACATAGGACCGCCCAAAGCAGCCATAGCGGTTTTAAGTCTATCAATCGAACCATTTTTGGAATTGAAACTGATGTCATCGGCGCCGTGACCTTCATCAAAAGCAACTATCAATCGAACCATTTTTGGAATTGAAACTCGGTTGTGTTGAGTGCCGAAAATTTAATTTTTCCTTCTATCAATCGAACCATTTTTGGAATTGAAACATTGAGGATTTCGATCAGGAAGGTGAGCAGGGCTTGTCTATCAATCGAACCATTTTTGGAATTGAAACGGCAGTTGGAATGAAATGAACCGCGCTCAGTTGCTTGCTATCAATCGAACCATTTTTGGAATTGAAACGACTGCTTGGCATTGCGCTTAAAAATGTTGCGATGGCTATCAATCGAACCATTTTTGGAATTGAAACTGAATTGCTTCAGGGCTTTGTGATCCCGCTGGGATTCTATCAATCGAACCATTTTTGGAATTGAAACTTGACAGGGCGCAACTTGAAATCGTTATAAAAAACGACTATCAATCGAACCATTTTTGGAATTGAAACAAAACATCCGCTCAGGCTCACTATATGTATTACGTGACTATCAATCGAACCATTTTTGGAATTGAAACAAAACGCTGGTTACCACTCCTACACAAATGCAAAAACCTATCAATCGAACCATTTTTGGAATTGAAACATATCTGCCGGTACTGATGATGTAACCTGCACTGGGCTATCAATCGAACCATTTTTGGAATTGAAACTTACTTGCGAATTGGAACACATTGGTATCTTATGTACTATCAATCGAACCATTTTTGGAATTGAAACCGGGCACCATCGAACACAATGTATTTATCAGCAACAACTATCAATCGAACCATTTTTGGAATTGAAACCATCAACGATAAATCCCTGTTCATTGGAGAAAGAAACCTATCAATCGAACCATTTTTGGAATTGAAACATGGTTAGTGGCTCAACAGTATTTCAATGACAATTTTCTATCAATCGAACCATTTTTGGAATTGAAACAGGTTTTCGATGTTGTCGAAGGCATTGGCCAGGGTACTATCAATCGAACCATTTTTGGAATTGAAACATAAGTGAAAGGGCCACAACTGCGTTTCCTGAATCAACTATCAATCGAACCATTTTTGGAATTGAAACTCGCTGGCTTGCATACAACTTGGCGAAAAAATGAGCCTATCAATCGAACCATTTTTGGAATTGAAACATCGCTGTCTATTCAGTTTTTGCACGGTGAAACAGTCTATCAATCGAACCATTTTTGGAATTGAAACTTGCTGCTTACTTTTGGGCTGTTGCGCTATTCGGGTACTATCAATCGAACCATTTTTGGAATTGAAACTAATCACCTGGCTAAAGCATACCAACGACTTCTTTTTCTATCAATCGAACCATTTTTGGAATTGAAACGTATGACTATCGAGTTTTGTTAATCCGGTTCTTATCTATCAATCGAACCATTTTTGGAATTGAAACAGGCTGTTGCGTGAAACGGTGTCCTGCAAAGCAATACTATCAATCGAACCATTTTTGGAATTGAAACGTACCATCCGGCTATCATTGCTGCATAGTGCGGTGCTATCAATCGAACCATTTTTGGAATTGAAACGCCGCATCATATTTGAGAGAACCCCTCACATGGGGCTATCAATCGAACCATTTTTGGAATTGAAACTAATGATTCTGAAGCGTTTCATCTCTCTTTTTGGGCTATCAATCGAACCATTTTTGGAATTGAAACCCATGAACGTCTCATAGCCTGATAGCTTTGTTCAAAACTATCAATCGAACCATTTTTGGAATTGAAACGCAATAGCAAACATACTCCTGTAATATTCCCCACGGCCTATCAATCGAACCATTTTTGGAATTGAAACCTCCCTCAAATGTTTACATGTCAAGATGAAAAATACTATCAATCGAACCATTTTTGGAATTGAAACGAATATGGGATTATTTGGTATGGAACTGGAGTTGGACTATCAATCGAACCATTTTTGGAATTGAAACAACTAATCAAACTCGTGATCTCATTGGCCGGCGGACTCTATCAATCGAACCATTTTTGGAATTGAAACTACATTCCCTTTTTTATGACGTTGCGAGAATAATCGCTATCAATCGAACCATTTTTGGAATTGAAACTTTGCTTGCCAACACTCATATATATAATTTTTAAATACTATCAATCGAACCATTTTTGGAATTGAAACAACGAAATTCATGTATTCATATCCTTTTTTTACCTGCCTATCAATCGAACCATTTTTGGAATTGAAACACAATCTTGCTGAAACGCAATTCAGGAACGGTGATACTATCAATCGAACCATTTTTGGAATTGAAACAGCGCTGGCCGCAGCTTTAGCATTTCTACATCTTTCTATCAATCGAACCATTTTTGGAATTGAAACAGTTGTATGCAAGCCAGCGATGGCTGTACCTGAACTATCAATCGAACCATTTTTGGAATTGAAACGGTATCTGGTTCTCGACAATATAAACCGGGCAATTCTATCAATCGAACCATTTTTGGAATTGAAACAAATTATTGAAAACGTTGCGAAGTGTCCCATTACCCCTATCAATCGAACCATTTTTGGAATTGAAACACATTATTGAAAATACACCAACGGAGCATTTATATAGTCTATCAATCGAACCATTTTTGGAATTGAAACTAGTAAATATAAACCTAACTTCGTCGAATTGTGTACCCTATCAATCGAACCATTTTTGGAATTGAAACAATATCACATATGGGCCGACAAATCACATCTAATATTCTATCAATCGAACCATTTTTGGAATTGAAACCTCGTAGGTATTTCAGAGAGCATTGGCCAGCCGGAAGCTATCAATCGAACCATTTTTGGAATTGAAACTGTTTATACATTGATGGTATATTGTTTCTACATATTTCTATCAATCGAACCATTTTTGGAATTGAAACGACGAATACTATTAGACAAGAATACAGAATCGAAACTATCAATCGAACCATTTTTGGAATTGAAACTAATAGATCCCCGATTGGGGAATTTTTTTAGGTAAATCTATCAATCGAACCATTTTTGGAATTGAAACTTGATAACAAAATCCTCTGTGCCGTGGGCATCAGCGCTATCAATCGAACCATTTTTGGAATTGAAACAAGTTAGGGTCAAGCGGAAGGTTAAGGCTTGCAGAAACTATCAATCGAACCATTTTTGGAATTGAAACTAATTATTATGGAGTTATTTTGTCAGGAAATGCCGACACTATCAATCGAACCATTTTTGGAATTGAAACCACTCGCATTCTCCGCCGACGGCTCGCCATGGGTGCCTATCAATCGAACCATTTTTGGAATTGAAACCACAACCGATAGCGGAATAGCTGTCTATAATTACGGTCTATCAATCGAACCATTTTTGGAATTGAAACTGATAATAGAGGAGGCTATTAGAAAAATCACTTTTAACTATCAATCGAACCATTTTTGGAATTGAAACGAGAGAAGATTAGAGTGCCTGTTATCAATTATTGTCTATCAATCGAACCATTTTTGGAATTGAAACAAAAGTTGAAATTCCCTGGTTGAAGGTTCGCTCAAACTATCAATCGAACCATTTTTGGAATTGAAACTCGGTAAATTTAATAGCCTACCGACAAGCTGTTCTACTATCAATCGAACCATTTTTGGAATTGAAACGGGAAAAAAATGACGCAACCCGAAGGGCTTGGCCTTCTATCAATCGAACCATTTTTGGAATTGAAACATCCAAATCAGAATGATAGCTCTGATATTGGTACTGGCTATCAATCGAACCATTTTTGGAATTGAAACAGGAAAGCAACTGGCTTTCATTCCCTGAAAATAAACCCTATCAATCGAACCATTTTTGGAATTGAAACTTCGGCAAGGTCTTCAACGTCAGTAAAAGGTGTTGCACTATCAATCGAACCATTTTTGGAATTGAAACGTGCATCAAGTTGCTGCATTCTCCTTTCAGCGTGCCTTCTATCAATCGAACCATTTTTGGAATTGAAACTTCCAAATTGCTTTCCTGATTGAGGCAATAGGTTCCTATCAATCGAACCATTTTTGGAATTGAAACCATTGCAAGTTTACGGTTTCCGTTAATAACAGTACAACTATCAATCGAACCATTTTTGGAATTGAAACGAAGTAAACGAAATATATACTAAATACAGGCTACCTGCTATCAATCGAACCATTTTTGGAATTGAAACCATTAAAATATCTCCTTTTTTTATTTCACTTGCTGGCTATCAATCGAACCATTTTTGGAATTGAAACTTACATCATAATCAAAAACAAATAATCATGGCAGACCTATCAATCGAACCATTTTTGGAATTGAAACAATAGTCATTAAAAACGGGCTGCCAATCTTCCATAAAACTATCAATCGAACCATTTTTGGAATTGAAACATCCCAAATGTGCATATCTGCCAAACACTAACCTCTTCTATCAATCGAACCATTTTTGGAATTGAAACTTTGGTATTTCATTAAGATTATTACACCCGTAAAAACTATCAATCGAACCATTTTTGGAATTGAAACAAAGGAGAAGTATTATTTGACTACAATAAAGTAATTCTATCAATCGAACCATTTTTGGAATTGAAACACCTTCAGGGGTGGCGCTGCAATGTATTATGATCTTCTATCAATCGAACCATTTTTGGAATTGAAACTGTCGTTGATTCTCCGAGCGTCCCGGCTGCATCGGCTATCAATCGAACCATTTTTGGAATTGAAACGGCTGTGGCATTTCTTTGTGTTAGTCTTTTATAAACTATCAATCGAACCATTTTTGGAATTGAAACTGAATATTGTCGAAGGGTGAGCAAGAACTTCATTACTCTATCAATCGAACCATTTTTGGAATTGAAACCGGCTTGTCCGGCAACCATTACAGCTTCTTTCCCAACTATCAATCGAACCATTTTTGGAATTGAAACGAACGATATAACAAGGTTCAACCCAGTTGCACAAAACTATCAATCGAACCATTTTTGGAATTGAAACAACCTAACGACCCCGGCAGCAGGGGAAGTATTGCAGGCTATCAATCGAACCATTTTTGGAATTGAAACGATAAACCCCTCGGCGATTTCTTCCGGGAGGTGTGCGCCTATCAATCGAACCATTTTTGGAATTGAAACCAGCCAGTGAGCCTTACCTGGTTGCTTTTGCCGGACTATCAATCGAACCATTTTTGGAATTGAAACTACGATTTGAAAGTAAGGCTAATTTTTAAATGGCTGCCTATCAATCGAACCATTTTTGGAATTGAAACAACGGATTATCAATGTTTGGTCTTTTCCAAGCACCTCTATCAATCGAACCATTTTTGGAATTGAAACTAAAAAATGGACACAAAAACATACAAAACGATTGAGCTATCAATCGAACCATTTTTGGAATTGAAACATGACAGGCAATCTCATAATATTTAGGTTCTTTTTCACTATCAATCGAACCATTTTTGGAATTGAAACTCGCAAACCGATACCGCTCATTAATCCAATCCTGTACCTATCAATCGAACCATTTTTGGAATTGAAACTTGGCCCTGTTAGGGTGATTTCATCACCGCTTAGGTCTATCAATCGAACCATTTTTGGAATTGAAACTTCTGTCAACTATCCTTGCAAAGTTAGCTTTTTTAAACTATCAATCGAACCATTTTTGGAATTGAAACCTCTATTTGCAATCTGTCAAGGAATTGCAGGCAAGCTATCAATCGAACCATTTTTGGAATTGAAACTTGGCCCTGTTAGGGTGATTTCATCACCGCTTAGGTCTATCAATCGAACCATTTTTGGAATTGAAACATTATAAAGGCGGTACAGTTTCAGTAGTTTGCACCCACTATCAATCGAACCATTTTTGGAATTGAAACTTTCTTTGACTGACCTACAGCCCACAAAACAGTGCTGCTATCAATCGAACCATTTTTGGAATTGAAACGACGATAACAAAGTTGATTCAATCTTAATCTGTGCTTACTATCAATCGAACCATTTTTGGAATTGAAACATTGTAAGTAATTGAATGTTTCAACCCATTTAGATCTATCAATCGAACCATTTTTGGAATTGAAACATGCTATTTTCGTGCAAAGCAGAAAAGGAGATTCAACCTATCAATCGAACCATTTTTGGAATTGAAACGGAGAAAATGCCTGAAGGCACAATTCAGGAGCTTACTATCAATCGAACCATTTTTGGAATTGAAACATGCTATTTTCGTGCAAAGCAGAAAAGGAGATTCAACCTATCAATCGAACCATTTTTGGAATTGAAACTAACAATTTCAATTTTTGACAGGCGCTTCCAGCCATCTATCAATCGAACCATTTTTGGAATTGAAACTAATAAAACGGTGGCACACACAATGTATATAGCAAATCTATCAATCGAACCATTTTTGGAATTGAAACGTCTTTTCTTTTGGTTGATATTGTTCTTCTGATAGTCTATCAATCGAACCATTTTTGGAATTGAAACACGAACTACGCGACGATGCCATTGAAGACCGTATCTATCAATCGAACCATTTTTGGAATTGAAACGATGAACAATGCTAACAACAATCAATAAGCGCGAAAACTATCAATCGAACCATTTTTGGAATTGAAACCGCAAAAGTTTTTAAATACTGCGTTTAGCCGATATACTATCAATCGAACCATTTTTGGAATTGAAACGAATTTGTCGGTTATTATACATGGCATGTGTTTTTAACTATCAATCGAACCATTTTTGGAATTGAAACATAATTTCCTTACCTGACAAACCTCCTTTGAATTGTCTATCAATCGAACCATTTTTGGAATTGAAACTACGCACAATCATCATAAAGGGGATCAAACAACAAACTATCAATCGAACCATTTTTGGAATTGAAACCAAGGTCAAAACCTCTAATTCCAGAAAACAGGCTTCCCTATCAATCGAACCATTTTTGGAATTGAAACAAAAAAAATGTTTATGATGTTACGGTATGTTTTGCGCTATCAATCGAACCATTTTTGGAATTGAAACCCTTCAAGGATGGCTGTTTTACCTGTGTTGTCAGCACCTATCAATCGAACCATTTTTGGAATTGAAACCTATATCTTTTGTGGGCGTGATGAAATCTTCCCAACTCTATCAATCGAACCATTTTTGGAATTGAAACTCATTTTTTTGCTTTCATATGCCTTAATCCTTGTAATCTATCAATCGAACCATTTTTGGAATTGAAACCAATTACGCTTGGGTTCAATGCAGCTCCAACCGCACTCTATCAATCGAACCATTTTTGGAATTGAAACTGATATATTATCGTTTCACCCTTTTACTAAAGAACTCTATCAATCGAACCATTTTTGGAATTGAAACCGCATTGCTTCATAAAAGGCAAACAGTCAACGTTATGCTATCAATCGAACCATTTTTGGAATTGAAACGTGCGATAAGTGTAAATAACTTTTTCATAATATGAAAACTATCAATCGAACCATTTTTGGAATTGAAACACACAAGAGCAAAAAGTGTTGCTGGATAAACATTTCTATCAATCGAACCATTTTTGGAATTGAAACAAAACAGATAAAGTTGCTTATAAATTCAATCACCCTGTCTATCAATCGAACCATTTTTGGAATTGAAACATAATGATCACACTTTTGCCCTGAATTTAGCCTATTCCTATCAATCGAACCATTTTTGGAATTGAAACAAAGCATAAAATTCATTAGCAATAATAGGGTCAACTACTATCAATCGAACCATTTTTGGAATTGAAACAACTCTACATTTTACTGTCCTGCCTTATTATATACTCTATCAATCGAACCATTTTTGGAATTGAAACGACAATGCAACCGTAAATCAGATAAATCTTATTGTTGCTATCAATCGAACCATTTTTGGAATTGAAACAATGGCGATGATGATTCTAAAATATTAAAGGCAATAACTATCAATCGAACCATTTTTGGAATTGAAACACGCTTGATAAAATGGCTGCAAAATTACAGGATGTTTCTATCAATCGAACCATTTTTGGAATTGAAACTCATTGCCTTTAGTACGTTGTTTAACCCTGTACCGGCCTATCAATCGAACCATTTTTGGAATTGAAACAATCCTGCCTGACAATGAGTTGATATATACCAAACGTCTATCAATCGAACCATTTTTGGAATTGAAACTTGCTAACTGCGCCTTTTGTGCCTGTTTCTGATCTTCACTATCAATCGAACCATTTTTGGAATTGAAACATAGCAAATTCAGTAGAATCTAAAACATTAACAATTCTATCAATCGAACCATTTTTGGAATTGAAACTCAGCAACTAAATCACTTTTCATAACGTCTGAAATTCTATCAATCGAACCATTTTTGGAATTGAAACTACATCATATTTCAGCGCAGGGAAGAAGTTAGACGCTATCAATCGAACCATTTTTGGAATTGAAACTGAGATACCGGTTGTACTTCGCTCCCCCGTTTTTAGCCTATCAATCGAACCATTTTTGGAATTGAAACATAATTAACCTTTCCGTTGAACACTATCTTGATTTAACTATCAATCGAACCATTTTTGGAATTGAAACGAGGTGGAAAAATAGAATTCATCCGGATATTTATCATACTATCAATCGAACCATTTTTGGAATTGAAACTTTCCGACCGGCGCTCGTCGTTCCTCCTCGCGCCGGCTATCAATCGAACCATTTTTGGAATTGAAACTTGTTTAGAATAGCCCCATTGACCAATTGCGCCATCCTATCAATCGAACCATTTTTGGAATTGAAACAAAAGACAGCTCAGGCTCATGGCCATCTGGCTTTTACTATCAATCGAACCATTTTTGGAATTGAAACTACGATTCCATCAAAAAAGACTACTATCGAAATAAAGCTATCAATCGAACCATTTTTGGAATTGAAACTGACAGATTGCAAATAGAGCAGCTCGGAAATATGCTTCTATCAATCGAACCATTTTTGGAATTGAAACAAGTTCATTTCGATTAAGTATTTCGGCAGGGGTAACGCTATCAATCGAACCATTTTTGGAATTGAAACCCCATTTAAGAACGCAAAGCACGAACGACTTTACATTCTATCAATCGAACCATTTTTGGAATTGAAACACAATTTCTTTGTCTGTTTTGCCCTTTTTTAGTAAATCTATCAATCGAACCATTTTTGGAATTGAAACAAACAACCACTCATAATTTTAAGTTTTTAATTGATACTATCAATCGAACCATTTTTGGAATTGAAACTTGTATCTGCAATCTGTCAAGGAATTGCAGGCAAGACTATCAATCGAACCATTTTTGGAATTGAAACATAAATCAGGATTACCATAAGGATCACCGGCATCACTGCTATCAATCGAACCATTTTTGGAATTGAAACAGTACAACATAGCAGTATCGGGGGTTTGTTAACCAGCCTATCAATCGAACCATTTTTGGAATTGAAACACCAGAAGCGACACTTCCACAATATGCAATAGCACCACTATCAATCGAACCATTTTTGGAATTGAAACATTGTAAGTAATTGAATGTTTCAACCCATTTAGATCTATCAATCGAACCATTCGTGGAATTGAAACCGATTCTGGTAAATAGAGATTGGTCATTCATCTTCCAATCCAGCCAGGCTTCAGTGGGTTTATTGAGATGGCCTTGGACAATTGAATTTACTCCTTATTTCTTAAGTAATAAAAAACACAGCTAAGGTATTAAAAGCCCAACGGATTATAAAATTGCAAAAAAAACAGACAACATACCTAAAAATGCAAACATTCTACTTTGTTACATGTTTAAATAATAAGATAGCGAGGTGTAAATCAACCTTTTGTTGATAAATTAGCCCGTTGAAATTAAGAAAAATCTAAAAACTAAAACCATGAGTATACTTAGCGCATTGAAAAGACTGTTTCGCACCACCAAAGAGGTGGGTGTTGAGAAAATTACCGATCTGAAGACTAAGGCCGATCATCTTAAAGATGAAGCAGTTGACAAAACCAGAGAAGTAGCCCAAAAAGCCAAAGAGGCGGGCGATGAACTGCTGGATAAAACAGAGGAGGTGCTGGATAGTGCCAGAGAGAAGGTGGGTGATCTTGCTGACAAAGCCGGAGATAAAGCTCAATCGGTAAAGGAAAATTCCGGGAAAGTTGCCGATAAAGCAAGTGAAAAAATGGATGAGCTGAAGCAGGAAACCAAAGAAAAAGCCGGTGAAGTGAAAGCAGATGCCGGCAAGGTTTGGGACGATGCTAAATCAAAAGCTGCTGATATAAAGGATGATGCAGCTACCAAAACCAGTGAAGTAAGAAGGGATGCCGCCAAAACATGGGATGATACCAGGCAAAAAACTGGCGACTTGAAAGAGGATGCTTCGGTGAAAGCCGGAGAAATAAAATCAGATGCTGCTAAGGTTGTACATGAGGCTAAAGATAAAGCCGGTGATTTGAAAGAAGATGCCTCCGCTAAAGCCGGCGAAGTGAAATCAGATGCTGGAAAAGTGTGGGATGATGCCAAATCAAAAGCTGGTGAACTAAAAGAATCGGCTTCGGAAAAACTAGGTGATGTCAAAGCAGAAGCCGGTAAAGTATTTGATGATGCCAAAAATAAATCCGGGGAGGTTAAACAGGATGCCACCGACAAAGCAAATAAGGTAGCGGAGGATGCCAAAAAGCTGGCTGACACTGCAGAAGAAAAAGCAGACGAACTAAAAAAAGATGCTAAGCATAAGGCCGGGGACATTAAAAAAGAAGCAGAGAAAAATAAAGGCAATCATCCGGATAAGTAAGTCATTAAATAGGTAATTATACAACTGAAAAACGCACCCGTGGGTGCGTTTTCTGTTTGTATTTACTACGTTTTATACGTTAAACCGGATGTGCAAAATGTCGCCATCTTCAACCACATAGCTTTTGCCTTCCACATATAACTTTCCGGCTTCACGGCAGGCATGCTCGGATTTCAGGCGAATAAAGTCAGCGTATTTCATTACTTCTGCGCGGATGAATCCCCTTTGTAAATCGCTGTGTATCACCCCTGCCGCCTGAGGTGCAGTCATACCCTTTTTAATGGTCCAGGCGCGAACTTCCATTGGCCCGGCGGTAAAAAATGACTTAAGATCAAGGATGTTATAAGCAGCCCGCACCAGCTTGTTTACGCCAGGCTCAGTCAGCCCTGCATCTTCAAGAAAAACCTTTCGGTCTTCGGCACTTTCCAGTTCGGCAATTTCAGCTTCAAGTGAACCGGCTATAACCAAAACCTGGGCATGCTCATCCTGGACTGACGCCTTCAGTTGCTCCACATACTGATTACCCGCAACGGCAGATGCATCGTCAACGTTACAAACATAAATCACCGGTTTATCGGTGAGCAAAAACATATCTTCAATATAGGAACGTTCCTTTTCGTCAAGATCGAGGCTTCGAACGGACTGAAAATCTTCGAGGTGATTTTTCACTTTATTCAGAGCATCAATACCCTGTTTGGCCTGCTTATCGCCGGCTTTCACCAATTTTTCCAATCGTTGTATTTTACGCTCCACCAGGTCGAGGTCTCTTATCTGAAGTTCAAGGTCAACAATCTCACGATCACGTACCGGGTTTATAGAACCTTCAACATGGGGCAGGTTTTCGTCATCAAAGCAACGCAATACATGAATGATGGCATCGGTTTGCTGTATATCGGCCAGAAATTTATTCCCCACCCCTTCTCCCTGGCTGGCTCCCTTGGCCAAACCCGGAATGTCCATAATTTCAACTGTTACCGGTACAATCCTGGCAGAATGGATTAATTTATCGATTTCATAAAGCCGGTCATCCGGCACATTTACCTGACCCAGATTTGATTTGTTGGTGCTGTAAGCAAAATTGGATGTTTGACCTTTAGTATTTGAAAAACAGTTGAATATGGTGGTTTTACCGATGTTGGTCAGCCCAACAATGCCGCATTTTAATGCCATAAATTGAAAATTCTAATGATTTGAGGGGTGCAAAGATAGGAGTTTATTTTGTGTGATCTGTAATGTGTGATGAGTGATGAGTGATCTGTGATGTGTGATGAGCAATCAGTGTTAAAATAGTGAATGAACCCAATTGGAGTATAAAATTCCACCAAACCGCTTTATAAGTATAAGTGGTAAGAGCCAATTTTTTATTCACGAAATTCAGTCACGCTTCACACAGCGAGTCATCCACAAAGGCGAGTTTCCAGCCATCGGGCGTATGAATGAAATAAAATCCGCGGGGATTATCATAGGAATTGGGCAGATAAACGGCCATAATTTCTGCCTCAGGATAGGCTATTTTCACTGGCCTGGTTTCGAAGGTCTCCGTATTCACAACCACATCAGGAACACTTTTAATCCTTACGTAATATATTACATTGATATTACTATAAATGAGATCACAAGGCGTTGAATTGTCAAAGTCATTTACATACTCAAATATTAAATCACCGGTTGCGCTGGGTTTGCTCATAAAATCATCCTCCGGGGCAAAACCAAAATCTTCGGCTCTCGTTGCCAAAATAGCTACTGTACCGGAAGCGTAGTAGCGTCTTACATCCATTTTTGAGTCAAGGTAATTAGCCAGGGTTTTGTCATTGTTGCGGAGCAGGCTGTTGAAATTTTTATTCCAATAACACTCGTTCAGGAATCCTTTGAGAAAAGCGGGAAACCCGTCTCCTAATTCTCTTGCAGAGGCGTTGCCTCCGGGCTCATCTCCACCGGCATCCCAATCATTCACTTTTAACGAGTTAATGACGTGTTCTATAATACCTTTCATCCTGTCTTTCTCGTTTTCAGGATACTCAAAGCGGATGTTGAAGTAGTTATCGCCATAAAGCAGGGCGTAATCCAAATGCAAAACATCATCTGCTTTATATTGGATGATATAGTGATTGTCTCCAAGTTTATTTTTGAAAACACCTTCTTTTGATTTCAAATCTTCCTCAAAAGCTTCGCCAATCGTATATAGATTGCCCCCTGCGAGGTAATCATTTTTATAGTCACGATAAACCAGGAGTTGAATTCTTTCATCTTCTGAAAGGAATTTTTGCCCGTCCTGATTTGTAGCTTCGCCCAGCGGAATCAGGAAGTTGGGATATTTAACACTATAGTCGTAGAATTGGTTGTGGTAGGTTTCGTATCTAGCGGTGCTTTGCTGAGTGTCCGTTTTTACGGGGCTGCCGCTGCAAGCTGAAAGAAATGCAAGGGCAATGAATAAATAGGTTAATTTGCTCATTATCATGTGTATTTAAAATGATGGAGATTGGAAGCTACTTGCCTGCGAGCTAAAAATCTTCAATTCAGTTTTATAATAAAGCCACCTGTTTCAAACTCATGCTCCAGGCGTCCGAAAATTTGCATGGTTATACTCCTTTGTCCCATTTCTTCGGCAGAGGCTTC
>ENA-UOOH01001387-UOOH01001387.1-fermentation-metagenome-genome-assembly--contig:-NODE-1387-length-23780-cov-16.828577_pt1 | contig 23780 bp, 17 predicted proteins | sample MGYA00245778_ERZ724025 | MGnify/ENA primary metagenome ERZ724025 (study PRJEB28704, sample SAMN03018313) | fermentation metagenome | biome: anthropogenic terrestrial biome; feature: soil... | reverse complement strand
GTCACTTACCTCCGTCATTTCTTTCATATTCTTTCATATCGAGTTTGACACTACCCTGAAAATATAGCTCAATGGATGCCGAATACAAATCGGGAAGAAAGATTTATCGCCTCAAAATCATTCCCGCGCGCGAGTCCGCACATCACCAGAAGATCTGCGCCACCCCGACGATCCCGCCCAGAAAATACCCCAGCACCTGAATCGCCCCCAGATGTTGAGCCGTGATCGAACCGATCATATCGTGAAATTCCTTCACATCCTGTTTGTCGATGGCTTCCGCGACCCGCTCCGAAAGATTCAGCTTCTCCATGATCTTGCGCTTGCCCTGGCGCTTGATCAGGATTTCAATCCGGGGCTTGATGGAATCCATGAGGTCATTTTCCACCCAGGCCCATAATTCCTCGGATTCGATCATCTGGGTGGTCATGGACGGCAGGCTTCTGCTGAGATATAGGCGCAGGACGGCGGTTATCTTGTTCTTCAACTCCGTGATCAGTTCATCGATTTTCCCCCCCGATTCGGAGGATTGGAGCCAGAGGTGGATTCGGTCTGCCAGTTGCGAAAGTTCTTCGCGCACCAGTTGTCCGGTGCTCTCCTCGCCGAGTTTGGCGCGCAGCCGGTTTTCAATCTCGTGCCAACGGATGAATTCAACCAGTCCGTCGCTGAGCGTATCGGCGCCGAATCCGAACGGCAGCTTGCGGCTCAGGTAGTCGAAACTGATCTGGCGCAGTTCGACCTTGATCGTCTCCACCAGTTCCGGGGCGCGGCGCTGCAAGCCGGCGACGATGTGCGAAGCGATGATCGAGCGGTTGTCGTAGGAAGCCAGCCGGGGCGCGATTTCGGCTTCCCATAAACGGCTGACCTGTTCCCGGGTCACCAGCGTGTCGAGAGCCGAACCCAGAGCGTTTTCGATTTGCGGAATCAGCAATGCCGTGATCCGCTTTTCGTGTTCCGACAGCATTTTCTGCGATGCCTGGCGGAATTTGGCGGCCACATCCTCGTCCTGCATGAACCCGAGAACCATGTCACAGAGTTCATTGGCCAATTGTTTGGGGTCCAGCAACCTGGTTTCGATCTGCCGTCCCAGTTCCGCGCCGATTTTCGCCTTGTTTTTCGGGACCAGTCCCTGCTGCCAATAACCGAAAGTCGCCAGGCTGAGGGGGTGAAACGGTTTTTTGCGGTAGGGTTTGAACAGCATTTCGATGGCGATATAGTTGGTGATATACCCGACCGCCGCGGAAAGCATGATGGTGAGGGCATGATTCCAGGCGGGAGGGATTTCGGTTCCGGTTTGCGTCGCGGCAATCCGCAACGGCAGCAGGACGAACAGAGTAATAATGCTGACCGGAAAACAGAATAGTTCCAATCCGGCGAAAATCCGGCGTTCCGGGTCGGTGTTCCGGCCCCACAATAATTTCCAGCGGGAGGTAACGTCTTTGCTGAAATCGGCGATAAAATCTCTCATGATCGGTCTGATATCCATATCAAGTTTTGCGGTTCAAACTAATATAGGACGCCGATGCCGTAAATCAAGGACGGAAAACTTCCGTCGCGGAAATTCCGGAGAAATTTATCCCATCAGCGGAAATCCCGGTTTCGGCTGTTTAATATATGTCGTCATTTTCAGGAAATATCCATTCCATTTTGCGGAAGTTGTGATATATTACCCGTATCATGGAATTATTTGATACACATTTTCATTATGACGGCGAATTGTCGCCGCGCGAATATCGGGCACTGGTCGAGACCCCGGAGGTCCGTTTCCTGCTGGCGGTCGGAGGCGGTTACGAAGAATCGCTTCAGGCGGAACGCTTTGCCGCCGAGGTGCCGGACAGTTGGTTCGCCGTCGGCGTGCATCCGCACGGCGCCGCCGGATTTGACGGAGCCGTCGGGCGTTTCGACGCATTCCGGGCCACCCCCCGGTTGGCGGCAATCGGAGAACTGGGGCTTGACTTTTACTATGATTTTTCCGACCGTTCTTCACAGTTCAGGGTGTTGGAGCAATTTCTGGAACTGGCGCTGGACTGGGATTTACCCGCGGTGATTCATTTGCGCGACAAAGACGACCGGTTCGACGCTTATGCCGAGGGACGGCGGATTCTGCGTGACTTCACGGCGGCCGGGGGCAGGGGCGAGGTGCACTGTTTCGGCGGCACGCCGCATTGGGCGGAACAATTTCTGGAGCTTGGCCTTTATCTTGGAGTGACTGGAATCGTCACCTTTCCCCGTGCGCACAACATCCGCGAAACCTTGCGGGTAATCCCGTTGAATCGACTGCTGCTGGAAACCGATTCGCCGTATCTGGCGCCGGTTCCGTTCCGGGGCAAGACCAACCATCCGGGCTACCTTGTCCGGGTAGCCGAAAAAGTCGCCGACGAAAAATGCCTCCACCCCGACGAACTCGCCCGGATTACGACGGATAACGCGTTCCGGATGCTGAAACTGGAGAAACCCGAATGAAATTCAATCCGTCCAAAGCCCGTCCGTTTTCCTGTAGCGATGCGGACGGTTTCTGGATTACCGTCCAGCGGCGCAGTGTGGCCGTCCGTAAAAATGACCGTTCCCTGCCGATGCGGGAAGACTTCTGCGGGGTGGCCGGAGCGGAACCGCTGCTTGCCGGTTACAGTGAGGGGACCGAATTTTACGCGGTCAGCCTGGTCGAAGAAGAACTGCCTGAACATTTGGAATGGGTTGACCTGCGCGATTATATCCAGCGCCTCGACCCCGGCCGTCGTTCCGCAATCGCCCGCGCGGTCGAGCTGATCCACTGGAACCGGGAACACCGTTTCTGCGGCGCCTGCGGCAAGCAGACCGAAATCGATTCAAAAAGCGGCGCGCGGGTTTGCCCCGCCTGCGGAATGGAATTTTATCCGCGGCTTTCCCCGGCGATCATCGTCCGGATTACCCGCGGGACCGAAATATTGCTGGCTCACAACCGGAATTTTACGACGCGGCGCTACAGTTGCATTGCCGGGTTCGTCGAAGCCGGCGAGGCGCTGGAGGAATGCGTGCACCGGGAGGTTTTCGAAGAAGTGGGGATTCTGGTCAAGGATGTCCGCTATTTCGGTAGCCAGAGCTGGCCGTTTCCTTATTCACTGATCGCCGGGTTCACCGCCGAATACGCCGCCGGGGAAATCCGGCCGGACGGCGAGGAAATCGACGACGCCGGATGGTTTGCGGCGAACACCCTGCCGGACCTGCCGCCGCCGGGCAGCATATCGCGCGAATTGATCGACGATTACATCGGCAAATTCAAGGTTTAACGGAATGGCGATATTCGAACGGAAATATCTGGAAGTCAAAGACGAAACCAATGCTTCGGTGTATCTGGGCTGCTACGAAACGGCGGCAAAGGGGCAGACGGTCCTGATCGTCGGCGGTTTTGCCGCGTTTCCCGGAGCCTGGGCGCAGATGTTGTTGCTGTTGCCTTCAAATTATCACTACGTCGGCATTGACCTCAAGGGATTCGGGAACTCCTCGATGGAAGTCTACGAAAGGCTCTCGCCGCGAAGCCAGGCCGTGCTGATCCGGCAGGCCATCCTGAAGCTGGACCTGAACAATCTGGTGATGATCGGCCATTCGCTCGGTGTAACCGCCGGAGTGACCGCGCTGGAAGACCCGGAAATCAAATCGCGGCTGAAACGCCTGGTCCTGATCAGCGGTATCGGCATCGGCCCCCATGAGGAACAGCCGTTTTTCACCACCCGGATATCTTCGCTTTCCGAGGACAACCCGCTGTTGAAGTTTGACAGCCCGGAAGTTACCGCTTACCTGTTCCTGCGCTATTTGTACTTCGCCGAAGACCGGATATCCCGTCAGACGTTGTCCATATACGGGGAATATTTCCGGATGCCGGGCGCGCGCGAGTGCCTGGTGGCTGCCGTACAGCAGAAGCAGATCGAGGACCGGGACCGGTTCCGCCGTTTGCTCTGGGCGGTCGAGGTGCCGACGCTGATCATTCACGGGGCGAACGACCGCGCCACCCGGCAGAGCGACGCCGATTTCCTGAAGGAAAACATTCCGGATTCGCGGCTGGAAGTGCTGTCCGACTGCGGGCATCTGCCGCAGGAGGAATACCCGGAGACCACCGCGCGGCTGATCGCGGATTTCATCAAAGAGGATATCGTCCAGCCGGAATCGCGGCAGACGATGCCGCGCCCCGTTTATTCCCGCCTGAATATGCGGCGGTTGATCGACCGGTGGAGCCCCGGAACCATGATGATCTATTTTTTCGTCAAAATCCTCCAGCTCCTGAAAAAAATGGGGATGCGCGCCGAGGAAAACGGCTGGCGCAAAGCCACCGGGATTTTTCTGCGTAACGAATACTCCAAATTCGTGCTCGGCGCATTCCGCCTCCGTTATTATGACAATACCGTGCCGTCCAACGAACATACGGCTCGTCAGCAGTTGATTTCCAGGCTTGCCGATTTTCTGCGCCGGAGCAGCAGTGTGCACTGGTCGGTCGAACCCGGTTTTTTCCAGTTGGGACGGCGCAAACTGCACTTTACCGACATTGTGGAGGCGTTCTGGGACGACAAAGGGCGGCTGGTGAAGCTGGAAGCCCACCTGGACATGTCGCGCAATTACTTCTCGATCCTGGACGAAAGCCATATCCGGAAAGCCCTCGATAAACTGGTCAAGGTCTATAACAAAAATTTGAATATCAACGTATTGAAGCGCCCGACGGTTGTTTCTCGCAAAATGCGCCGCTGGGCTGTGCGCGGCGCCAAAGGAGTCGGCTTCACCGGCAGGCTCGAACTGCGCGGGCTGGTGGACCGCCTGCTGACCGCCACGTTTATCCACTGCGAAACCCTGTCGGACGAGAAGAATCTTTTTCTCCGGCGGCGGCTCGCCACGCCGAACATCAAAATCTACCGGCATCCGGGATGGGGCCTGTTGAACATCATCTGCCGTTTCACGCCCGACTATTCGGAGGCGGACCTCTGGCTTCAATACCATCATGTGCCGGTGGACGGCATGCCGATGCAGGAATTGCTGAAACAGTTGAAAAACGATTGGGGGTCTTGCGGGCCGATCCACTATCCGGCGCTCGGCAGCAGCGACGCTCGCCCCGAAATGTTTTATTACGGCAACAACTTATTCCGGGCGCGCGTGTATCTCGGTTTCGAATCGATCCTCGCCATCCGCAAGCGCATGAACGAGCTCTATTTCAGCCGGATGGGGGGGCAGGCGACCATGGCGGGCATGTTGATCTGGGGATTGGCGCAGCATCCGGCTTTTGCCGACAGCAAAGTGGTTTTTCCGGTCGATCTGCTGGAGGATTCCGGGCGGATCAGCGAACGGGAGTTGAGCCTGGTCTTTATTCGACCCGGGCAATACCGGGACGCCCGCAATCCGATTGCCGGTTTCATCCGGTTCCAGAAAGAATTCAACTGGCGTGTCTGGCGTACCCGCGCCGGGCGCAGCGAGAGCTATGAACTGCTGGAACTTTATTCCATGATCCATCCGCTGTTTTATTATATCGCGCGTTATGTATTCCCGAAGGCCACCGGCGAAATCCTGGGGACCGTCGGGCTGACCGTGATCCGTGACGCGGAAATGTTCATCAGCCCGCTCAGCGACCTCCAGCAGAACGGCTTCATGTCGATCGGAAATCTCGCGGTGCCGACCGTGGACGGCGGCACCGCCGGAGTCGTCAGCATTTGCGGCGACCGGAAACAGCTCCGCCATTATATCGAAGCCATTACCATGATGGCCGAAAACTACCATGAATTTCTGGGAATACCGAAACCCGTCCTGCCGGAAAAACATCCAGAACAAGAGGAGAGCTTGTGATTTTCAGGGTCATTTTGATGTCGGCCGTATTGCTGCTGCTGGCGGGCTGCGAGAATCCGGTGGGGTCCTACCAGTCCAAACTGTCCTATGACAAACCGCTGTTCAGCGAATTGGCGGAACGTTCGTTTGATTACGAAGGGCCGTTGCGCAACCCGGTGATCGTGATTCACGGCCTTCTCGGCGCCAAACTGCACGAGGACGCCACCGGCAAGGAATTCTGGGGCACCTTCGGCCCCGCCGCCCAGACGGCGCAGGAAATGCACATGTTCGCCCATCCCATGGGCATCGGGCGGAAACTGTCGGAGCTGACGAACGGCACCTCCGCGTACACGATGCTGGACCATGCCAATATTCAATTAATGGGTTTTTCTTTTTCCGTTTCCGGGTACAGCGAGCTGATCAATCTGCTGCAGGGGTGCGGTTATTACAGCGAAACCCGGCCGTTGCCGCCCGGCAAAAATTTCTTTTCCCAGTTCTTTTTTTATTACGACTGGCGGCGCGATATCCCGGAAAACGCTGCGCGCCTTCACCGGTTCATCCTTGAAAAAAGAGCTTATATGCAACAGCGCTATCAGGAGCTTTACGGATTGCGCGATTATGATGTCAAGTTCGATATCGCGGCTCATTCGATGGGCGGGTTGCTGGCGCGCTATTATCTGCGTTATGGTGCTCAGGACCTGCCGGCCGACGGGGTTTCCATGCCGTATCTGGACTGGAACGGCAGCCGTTATGTGGATAAATTGATGGTGATCGGGACGCCGAACGCCGGGTATCTCGATACGGTCCTCGAAATGACCAACGGCCTTCAACTGGCGCCGGGGGCGTCGGTGTACCCTCCGGCGTTGATCGGTACGTTTCCCTCACTGTACCAGATGCTTCCGCATCCGGAGTTCCGTCCCGTCGTATGGGGGGACGATCCCGGCGGTCCGGCCCCGGACCTGTTTGACCCCGATTTGTGGCAACGCCTGAAATGGAGTTTGGCCGATCCGGGACAGGATGCAATGTTGAAAATCCTGCTGCCGAATGTCGAATCCGCCGCGGAACGGCGGCGTATCGCCCTGGACCATCAGGCCAAATGCCTGAAACGGGCGCGGCAGTTTGCCCGGGCGCTTTCCATCCCGGCGGAACCGCCGGACAATGTCATGCTGGTATTGTTTGCCGGAGACGCGGTACAGACCGTGCGCGAGCTCAAAGTGGACCGCGGCACGGGTAAACTGACCGTTTCCCGTTATGATGCCGGGGACGGCAAAATTTTATCCTCCAGCGCGCGCTATGACCGTTCATCGGACAAAGTCTGGCAGCCGTTCGTCAATTCTCCGATCGAATGGCACAGCATTTACCATATTAGGGCGGCGCACATGGGGCTGCTTTATTCGGAGGAATTCGCCCATAACCTGCGCTTCAACCTCCTGATGATGCCGACATCACAGCAGAAGGAACGGATACGGCAATATATCAATTCCGCCCATAAACGCCCCCGCAAAATGCCGCGGCTACCGCGGTAATCCGGCGGATTACTCCTCTTTTTTCTTCAGTCCGAGGCGATAGCGTTTCAGCAGGAACTCCGGTTCATAGGAATGCTTGGCCTGCCGCAAGCCGGGGAGGCCGAGGTCCTGTTCACGATTAATGTATTTCACGCCGCGATTGTGGAGCAGTTCGGCGGTCAATTGGTTGATCACCTGCGAAGCGCCTTTGTATTCGCGGTCGGCTTTTTCGAAATGAACGTCGGCCGTATCGCTGAATCCCTGGCTGAACATGGCAAATGCGATGATCTTGCCTTCGCTGTCGCGCAGGACCAGTCCTTCGGCGGTTAGTTTGTCGAAATTCGCCAGCGCTCTCTTCAAGGCTTCCCCCTCATCTTCCAGCATGTCGGTGCCGGCACTGATCAGGGCGTTGATGGCGAGGGCGAACCGGAGGGCTTCGGCGGCGTTCTGCCCGGAGAGCGGTTCGGAATACGCATTGGGGTATTCGTGATGGAACTGATGGATCAGGTTGCGCTTTTTGTTGAGTCTTTCGCCCTGCAGCTCCGTAAGGGATTCGGCGGAATAGATGTAGTCGTAGTAGTCTTCGGAGGTTTCGATATGGAAATATTGTTCCAGCGCCTTCCGGTTCTCGTCCACATATTCCTCCGGCACGTCGTAAACCCAGCCGCAGAGCTGTTTCCGGCAACAGAGTTTCTTCATGACGGCGGCGAGTTCAGCGGGGCTGAACGGGGGGCCGATCGGAAACATGGCTTCGTTGATGGCGAACGCGCAGACCAGCAGCCGTCCTTCGAATTCAAGGTACTGCTGGTCGTATACCGGACTCCAGAAGAACAGGTTGTTGAAGTTGCATTCGCAACTGCGGCGGTTCAGGATGCTGAGTTTCTCCCGGAAAATGTCGCTGTCCGCTAATTCTATGGGGTTGAAATCATCGATATTCAGATCTTTCATAGGACTCCGTCGTTATAATATATATCAAATAGATAAAGTAGCATAAAAATGTGGATTGTCCAATCATGGAGTTGAATTTTCATCCGGGAAACGCTATTGTAAACAGGTCTTTGAATACGGATTGAGAGGAGGGAATCATTCGGAAAATGATGCTGTTTTATGGATAAATTGAGACAACGGTTAATTGAATACGCGGACGGGTTCCTGACCGGCAACCGGGATGAGGACCTGATGATTCTGCTGAAGCGGGATCATTGCCTGCAGGTCGCGGAAGTCGCGCTGGAGCTGATGAAGTCGGTGAGTGAAGACCCTTATGAACACCGCCTTGCCGAAACCGCCGGGCTGCTCCACGACATCGGGCGTTTCGTCCAGTACCGCAAGTACCGGACCTTTGCCGACGCCAAATCGGAAAATCATTCCGTGCTGGGCGTTCGGGTGATCGACGAAATGGCGTTGCTGTCAGAGTTGCCGTCCGGCGAACAGAAATTGATCAAGGATGCCATCCTGATGCACAACCGGGCGGCGATTCCGGACGGTTTGGCGGAGCGGGCGCATCTTTACGCGGCGCTCCTGCGTGACGCCGATAAGATCGACATTTACCGGGTCGTTCTTGAGTATTACGAAAATCCGTCTTCGATCGGCAGCGTGACACTGGACCTGCCGGATATTCCGGAAGTGAGCCCGGACGTGGTCGAAGCCCTGCGGCAGCGGCATCCGGTCCGGATGGCCGATTTGCGGACGGTCAGTGATTTCAAGCTGTGCCAGCTGGCATGGATTTACGACCTGAACCTGCCGCGTTCGCACCGGTTCTTTCTGGAACGCGCCTATCTGGAACGGATGGGGACGCATCTGCCGGAATTTTCCGGGAAAAATTTTCTCATTACCCAATTGGCCGATTTTCTCGCTTCGCGGCTTTAAAAATCGGTATTAACGAGTATATTAAAGTCTGTTTATTACAGGAGAATTTTATGTCGCAATATGAAGTAAAACTGCCGACCGTCGTGATCGTGGGGCGGCCCAATGTCGGTAAATCCGCATTATTCAACGCCATTATCGGACGGCGCCTGTCCATTGTTCACGAACAAAGCGGTGTTACCCGTGACCGCCTGGCGGCCCCGGTTTCCTGGCGCGGCAGGAATTTTCTGCTGATCGATACCGGCGGTCTGGGGAATTTTTCGCAGAAACGTTCCGATATGTGGGACAAAGCCATTGCCGCGCAAGTCGAAGCCGCCGTCGCGGACGCCGATTTGCTGTTGCAGGTCACCAACGTTCAGGAAGGGGTTGTGCCGCTGGATGAGGAAGTCACCGCCCGCCTCCGCGCTTCCGGCAAACCGATCCTGATGGTGCCGACCAAGGCGGATAACAATACGTTCGATCATGCCGCCGAAGAATTTACCCGTCTCGGTTTTGACAAGGTGCATCCGGTTTCGGCGCTTCACCGCCGCGGCATCGGCAATATGCTGGACAACGTCCTGCGCAACATCGTCGCCCCGGAAGCCAAAGAGGTTCCGGAACAGGTCGAACCCTTTAAAATCGCCGTCATCGGCCGGCCGAACGTCGGCAAATCCTCCTTGGTCAACGCCCTGCTGGGGGAAGACCGGGTGATGGTCAGCGAAGTCGCCGGGACGACCCGCGATTCGATTGATATTGAATTCACCATGCGTTATCAGGACGAAATCGTCCCGGTGCAGTTGATCGATACCGCCGGGTTGCGGCGGCGTTCCAAGGTCGACAGCGCGGTCGAAGTGTTCAGCGCCATGCGCGCCGCGGATGCGATCAAGCGTGCCGACCTGATCATCTTTGTGGTGGAGGCCTCGCCCGGAGGGCTGACGGCTCAGGACCGCAAGATTTCGAGTATGATTCAGGAGTCGCGCCGGGCGTGTATTATCGCGGCCAACAAATACGATACTTGTTCGGATACGGCCAAAAATCAATTGCTGGACGAATTGCGTTATACCCTGCCGGGGATGGATTATGCGCCGGTCGATTTCGTCAGTGCGCTGGAAGGGCAGAACGTCCGCAACCTGATCGACCGGATCGCCGAAGTGCGCGCCCAGGCCGAAATGAAAATTCCGACGGCGGTCCTGAACCGGGTGATCAACGATGCGTTCGAACGCAATTCGCCGCCGGCGACCGGAACCACCACCTTTCGCTTTTTCTATGCCACGATGTCCGGCAACAATCCTCCGCGTTTTGTGCTGTTCGTCAACCGCAAGGAACTTTGTACGGACAACTACATGGCGTATCTGCGCAATTATCTCCGGCAGTCTTTTGACCTGACCGGGCTGCCGATCGTCATTGAACTGCGCCCGCGCCCCAAGAGCGTGGACAGCATCCGCACCATCCATAAGAAACCGACTTACGCGCGTGCGGTCAGAGCCGCCCGCAAAACACCGATTCGAACACCGAAAACTGTCAACCGCGGCGCCAGGGGGAAAGTGAAAAACCGAAAAAATTCGCCGAAATGACAGAACTTCTTTCTGTGGGTCGTGTCTATAACTTCATGCAACGATAACAAAAATTATAGATATGGGAAAGTTAAGTTATGAATTTTTTGAACGTTGAAGTATTTTGGTTGCTGCCGTTCATTCTGGTTGCCATGATTCTGGCTTTCTGGTGGGCGTCGGTCAGGCGCAGGAAATTGTTGAAGTCGATTCTGGGGGCACGGGCCGAAGACCCGGATCAGGTATTGGTCAACTATCCCCGGCGGAACCTGCGCTTTTTCATTCTTTGCCTGACGGCGCTTTTTCTGGTGACGGCTGCGGCGCGCCCGTGGTGGAGTATGAGCATCGTGCCGTACGAGGCGAAGGGGCGGGACCTGATGGTTCTCTTTGACGTATCGAAAAGCATGTTGGCCGAGGATATCAAGCCGTCCCGGCTGGAACACGCCAAATGGCTGGTGCATCAGTTGACCGAACAGGCCGCGGGGAACCGTTTCGGCCTGATCGCGTTTGCCGGCGAAGCATTCCTGGAGTGTCCGCTGACCCGCGACATGTCGAGCTTCAACCTTTACCTGGACGAACTCAATACCGACTCGATCCCGCTGCCCGGAACCAATATGCAGCGGGCGCTGGAAACCGCCGTACAGGCGTTCAAATCCGCCGAGGGCGACAACCGTGCCATCATTCTGATTACGGACGGAGAGGAATTGGAAGGCGACAGTTCACGGGTTATCAGCGAATTGAAATCGCGCAATATTCCGTTGTTCATCATCGGCATCGGTGATCCGGCGTCGCCCGCCGTTATTCCAAACTACGAAAAAGGCGTCAAGGCCAACGGCTTCAAGCGCGACGCCAGTGGCGAATTGGTGAAAACCGTTTTCAACGAAACCCAACTCCTGAAACTGCAAAAGGAAATACCGGGCAGTATCTACATCCGCTCCACCACCACCAATCCGGGGCTTGAGCCGCTTCTGGCGAAGATCGAGGCACTGGTCCCGGCGGACCTCGACAGCGGGACCCGTACCCGGCCCATCGAACGTTTCCACTATTTCATCATCGGCGCACTGGCGTTGCTGGCGTTGTACCTGGGACTTTCCGAGCGCCGTTCTCTGAACGGGCGGCGGACAGGGGCCTTGCTGGTGATTCTGTCCGCATTGGCGCTGCCGCTTCAGGCGCAGGACGACAAGGGCGCGGCGGATAACAGCTTCCTGCCGCGTCCGCAGCCGGTTCAAACGCCGCCGGAAGGTGAAAAAACGGAAGCGATTCCGGCAGGATTGGACTCGATTTCGTTGTACAATCTCGGCCGTGAAACGCAGTTGGAGAAGAAAGAGGGGGCAGAACAGCTTTACGAAAAATCGATCAACAGCGCCTCTGAAAATCCGCTGGTGCGCGGACGCGCGTTCCATAACCTTGCCGTTCTGCTCCACGAAAAAGCCCGATCGCAGATGGCTGAGGCAAATTCCAAGCTGGAACAGAACCTGGACGCCGCGGATCAGGCGTTCAGTGCCTCCCAACAGGCTCTGGGGCAGGCGGAGGAGCTTTACTTGCGTGCCATGACGGAAACAGCCTCCGATGATGGAACCGACGCCAATTTTGCCGTCAATCAGCAGCTTTTGTTGCGCGACCATAAAATCACGGAAGACATTAAAAACGATATCAAGGAATATAAGGAAAAGCATGGAGAAGCGATCAAAGGCTTGGAAGAAGCGGTGAGTGCCGCGTCGGAGTTGCGCCCGGATAAATCCGTACAGGCAGGAAAAACGGTGAAGCGGCTTCAGGAATTGTCGGGAAAACTGCGCCAGCAGCAGATGGCTCAGGATTCCGACGCCGCCGGCAAAGAAATCGAACAAGCCTTGAACGTAATTGCTTCCGATGAACCTCAGGCAATCAAACATCTGGAAAAAGCCTTGGAAATCCTGAAAAAGAAAGATGATCAGAATAAAGATCAGAACAAAGACCAGCAGGATCAGAAAGATCAAAAGGATCAACAAAATCAGGATCAGAAAGATCAGAAAGATCAGAATAAGGATCAGAAAGATCAGAAAGATCAGAATAAGGATCAACAGGATAAAGACCAGAAAGATCAGGACAAGGACAAACAGGATCAACAGGATAAAGATCAGAACAAGGATCAACAGGATAAAGACCAGAAAGATCAGGACAAGGACAAACAGGATCAACAGGATAAAGATCAGAAAGATCAGGATAAAGATCAAAAAGATCAGGATCAGAAACAAGGCGAACAGCCGCGCCCGGAAGAACGAAAAATCGATCCGGAACAGGCGAAAAAAATGCTGGAGCTGATGGCGAAAGACGAGAAGAATTTGCGGGATGCCCTGAAAGCGAAACGCATGGAAGGCATGAAGAATATCAAAGTGGATAAAGACTGGTGATGTGGAAAATGAGATCGGGTTTAACAATTCTGTTATTATTGATCACGGCGGTGCTGGCGGCTGATGTCCGGGTAACGGTGGAGCCGAATGTCGTAGCCGTGGGCGAACGCTTCACGTTGTGGCTCAGCAACGACGGCCGGGAAACGCCTCAATTGGCCGGTTTTCCGGAAATAAAAGGCATTCGCTGGTTTCCGAATCAGCAGAGTTCACGGTCTGAAATCATGAACGGGCGCGCCGCCTCCAGTGTCGGCTATGCGGGGCAGGCGCTCGGCGAAGGCGAGATCACGATTCCGGCGCTGAACGTGATCATCGGACGCGAAACCGTTACCACCCAGCCGGTCCGGCTGGAAGTGGTTTCGGCAGGAAAGATCGCCGGGCGCCAGCGCGGGCAGGGGACGGAAGTCACGTTGGATGAAGCCGTTTTCGCCGATGGCAGGTACTTGACCGGGAACCGCGCCGTTTATATCGGCGAGGAGATTCCGGTAGAGATTACGCTTTACACGATGGATGGTGTCCGGGTGCAGATCGCCTGGCCTGAATTGAATTTCGACAAAGTGGCATTTCATGATTACAAAGACCAGTTCAGCCAGAATCCGCGTTTTGCCGGATTGCCCACCCGCAATTATACTACGCGGGACAATGTCCGGTTTGTCACGCAGGTTTTCCGTTCCGCCATCCGTCCGTTGGGGACCGGCGAACTGAAGGGCAATGTGGAAATCAATACGGAAGTTCAGATTCCCAACCGCAATCGGCGTTCCAGCTTCTGGGACGATGACTTTATGGGATTCGGTTCGGCGCGTACGGTGCCGCACAGTGTGAAGTTTGATTTTCCGCCGTTGATGGTGAAGGCGTTGCCGGCGGTTCCGGCGGGCGCCTCGTTTCTCGGCTTGATCGGGGATTGGACGCTGGATTATGAACTTGCCCAAACCGAATTCCGGGCAGGGGACCCGTTTACGCTGTCGCTGACGGTGAAAGGGCGCGGTTCGCTGGACAATTTAAATGCACCGAAGCTCGAATTTCCCGGCTTCCGGGTATATCCGCCCGAAATCGAACGGAAAAACGGAAGCGCATCCGTTAAATACGTGATTATCCCGTTGCGCCCGGGCGAGGATGCTTTGCGGATCAAAACAGCGGTGTTTGATTTGAATGAGGAAAAATACCGGATGTTCGATTTCGAACGGAACATCAATGTCCTGCCGTCGTCGGGATTGATTCAGGGGACTTCGGCGTCGCAGCCGGTGGTGGAAGGCGCCGCCGTCAAACTCGAGAACGCCTTGAATGCGGAAACGGATTCCGTTCCCCGTTCCAATATCCTCTATCTGAAAAAGGCGGTTTCCTGCCCGGTATCGCGCCCGCTGTACTTGAACAATCTGGTCTGGCTGCTGGTGCTGGCGCTCGGCGGGCCGCTGGTGTTCGCCATTTGTGAAATGCGGCAGTTACGCCGCGACCGGCTGAACGGCGATCCCGCCATTCTGCGCCGCCGCAAGGCCCTGACGGCCCGCGGCCGGGTGCGGAGAATCCTGAAGAAAACACCGCCGGAAGCGATCTCCCGGGCGATTCAGACGGAAGTGGTGCCGATGCTGAATGATTATCTGGGCCTGCCGCCCGGAACCACCGCCACGGAACTGGCCGAAATCGTCAATGACCCTGAATTGGCGGAATGCCTGCGTAGTTCCGGCAGCGCCGGGTTCATGCCGGGAACCGCCGCCATGAATCACGGTGAGCTGAAAAACAGGATCATCAAAGCGTTGAAATACGTGTCACTGATCCTGTGCCTGTTGGTCCCGTCGGGCATGGCCGCCATGAGCGAGGAAGAAGCCGCGGCGTTCAACGCCTATGACAGCGGCGATTTCAAAGCCGCCGCCGACTATTTCCGCAGTCAGGTCCATCCCGGCAAGACCAGTCCGGGCGCGTTGTATAATCTGGGCAATGCGCTTTGCCGGGACGGGCGGCTCGGAGAGGCTCTGGCCTGCTACGAAAACGCGCACCTTCTCGCCCCGCGCGATACCGATATCGTTGAAAACCTGAACTATGTCCGCCGCCAGCTTATGCAGTCCGAATGCGGTCAGGTTTCCACGCCCGGCGAATTGGTGCTGCATTTGCGGGATTCCCTGCGGCCCGACAACTGGCTGCTGGTGTTGGCCGGAGCATGGAGCTGTTTCTGGTTGCTGGCGGCATTCCGCCGTCGCCTCGGGTTCAACCGCAAACTGTTGATGTTGATTCTAATCGGCGTCAGCGCGATTGCGGCGGGAGCGGCCATTTTTACGCAACAGCGGGGTGCTTACGCGGGGAATCAGGCGGTTGTCCTGTATAATGGTACGAAACTGCGTTCGCTGCCGTCCGAACAGTCGGGCAAGGTGGAAAGAACGTTGAGGGAAGGAGAACGTGTCGGCATTGTTGAATCGCGCCGCGACTGGGTGCTGGTGCGGCTGGAGAACGCAGAAGGATGGTTGAAATCGGGGGATATGGAAGTCATCCGCTGACAGGGGACGACTTCACATATCCGCTGGAACCTTGCTCAGTCTTTAAGTCTCACCGGGCGGTCGGCGTAGTTGACATCGACCCATTCGCCGGCTTTGACGTTGGTGAGAGCCAGTTTTTCGGTCAGCTCGGCGAGAAACGCTTCGCGGCGCTCCTTGACCGGGTCGCAGACGGTACCGGCAATGACCAGTCCTTCGATATGATCGCCGCAGTCGTCTTCGTCGCAATCACAGCAATGCCCGTAGAAATTGACTTTGTGGCTGTGGGTAATGGCGGAAAACGTGGACATGAGGATATCCATGTCTTCACATTTGTAGTTGGCGAAAAATTCGAATCCGGCGACCTGAAACTCTTTCAAGCCCTTTTTTTTGCGCAATCTTTTTTTCATCTGAGAATCCTTTCGTTGGGTGTGAACCTGAAGAAGATAGCTCTACAGGGCGAATTTGTCAATCGCGGCGGTCCGGATTCTGCAAAAAAAAGGAAAAATCATGCTTTACGGACTTGCAAGATTGGAAAAACACTGTAAATTAGTTTTTTCTGGAATTTGACATTTTTATATAAACAAATAGGAGCCATTACTATGTATGCAATTATCAATGCGGGCGGCAGACAGTTCAAAGTCAAGCCGGAAGAATGTATCGATATGAACCGTCTTGCCGGTGAAGCCGGTGGCGCCGTTGTCTTTGATAAAGTTGCGGCGGTCGGAGAAGAAGGCGGCAAGCTCAATGTCGGAGCCCCGGTGCTCGAAGGCGCCACGGTGGAAGCCGAGATCGTCGAACATTTCCGCGGCAAAAAACTGATCGCGTTCAAGATGAAACGCCGTAAAGGCTATCGCCGCACAGTCGGTCATCGCCAGGAACTGACCAAGGTCAAGATTACCGCCATCAAGGCTTGACCGCCAGACAAATTTCGATTTGAATGATAAAAATATGGTTCCGGCGATAAACTGCGGACCATATTTTTTGTGTTTAGAACCCGAGAGGTGATTTTATGAATTACGATGCAAACGGTGCGCTGCTGACCAGCGAAATTCCCGGCCTCCCCATGATCAACCGCGGCAAAGTCCGCGACATTTACGACCTCGGCGATTCGCTGCTGTTTGTCGCCAGCGACCGGCTCAGCGCTTTTGACGTGGTCATGCCCGAAGGCATCCCCGGCAAAGGCAAAGTCCTTACCGGCATTTCCCTGTTCTGGTTTGAACTGATGGGTTGGCTGCCGAACCACCTGATTACCGCCGACATCTCCTCCCGTCCGGAGTTGAAAAACTACGTGAGCGACCTGCAGGGACGTTCCATGATCGTCAAAAAAGCCAAGACGTTGCCGGTGGAATGCATCGTCCGCGGCTATCTGGTCGGCAGTGGCTGGAAGGATTACTGCAAGACGGGCGTGGTTTCCGGACACAAACTCCGCTCCGGTTACGTACAGGCCGACAAGCTGGACCAGCCGCTTTTCACGCCGTCCACCAAGGCGGAACTCGGCGAACATGACGAAGCGATTTCTTTTGACGAAGTGGTCAAGTTGATCGGGCCGGACTATGCCGCCAGGATCCGCGATCTCTCGTTGAAAGTTTACCAGACTGCCGCCGACTATGCGCTCACCAAAGGAATCATTGTAGCCGACACCAAATTTGAATTCGGTATTTACAACGGTGAAGTGATTCTGATTGACGAGGTATTGACGCCGGACTCCAGCCGTTTCTGGCCCGCCGACCAATACCGTCCCGGCTGCAGCCCGCCAAGCCTCGACAAACAATTCGTGCGCGATTATCTCGAAACGCTGGACTGGAACAAAACCGCGCCGGGACCGCGCCTCCCGCAGGAAATCATCGAAAAAACCGCGGCCAAATACCGCGAAGCCTGCAAAGTGCTGACCGGCGGGGATATTTGACCCCGGCCGATTCCAAGCCCTTCGCATTTCCCTGATCGATTGACGCCGGTTCCATAACAGCGCCCGAAAGTCACAGGCGCAGGAGTTTTCATTAACAGAAACTAAGATAATATTTGGATTACAATTCAAAAAATTTTTCCTGAAATACGCGAGCGGGATGAGCGACGAAGGCATACTGGATGAATGGCTGGAAAATCCATATCGACAGTATTTTACGGGTGAAGTATGAGTATCTGCAATACATCGACACCCCCCAAGAGCTCGGTCGCCAAGCTGACAATGCCAAAACCCGACAGCATCAGACAAAATAATTAAGAACATAATCTGCACTGTTTGAGTGTGGTATTAGAACTGGCCCATTGTCTGAGTAATCGGTCAGTCGGGTTGGCAACATAGTATGTAAAAGTTTTTTGCGAATATTTAGGGTCACAATAAAGATAGTGTGTCAAAAGTCAAGCGTTCTTTGATGATTTTTTCAGGAAATTCTCATCAAAGGGCGTATTATGAACCACCATCGAACGAAGCATCAGAAGCATTTTCCGCATACAGGCACATCTTGCCGTCATTTTTTTCTTACCTTTTGAGAGCAGCCGGTTATAAAATTCCTGCAAGACGGGAATTTTTGGAACACCGGGAACCGAATCCAGGTAAAGAATCTGTCGTAATCGGCCGAAGGACCTGCGACTCAGGAAAGAAGAATGTACGCTGGTTCCAGACTCCAGGATGCGTGGGGCCAGACCGGATAATGATGATAATTCTTTAGAGGTATATTGTTTAACCCATTACAGAAATTAACAGAAAATCTGTAAATATTTGAAACAACCTATTGACAAAACTTGCTAATACGTATATTATATAGCGTATGAGCAAATATTGAAGGACGCAATCGAATGGTTACAATGAAGGAAATTGCCGCTCACGTCGGCGTCAGCCAGCCTACGGTTTCGGTGGTTTTGAATAATAAATCCAGCATTGTGCGCATCAGTACTGTTACCAGAAAGCGGATTGAAGATGCCGCTAAGGAATTGGGGTATCATCGAAATGCAATCGCCCGCTCGATGGTTACAGGCAGAACCAACTTTATCGGTTACCTGAACATCAATATCTCCTCGGAGTTTGCCACCAGAATCCTGGATGGCATCATGAGGGAATGCGATCAAAGGGATTTTTTCGTAAAAATTTTTCCTTTTTACCAGGATGCAAATTTTGAAGCGGTGGCGAGCCGAATGTTCGAGCAGCGGCCCGCCGGATTGATTTGCCGCAGTATTACGAAGGAAATGATGGATTACCTTAAAGTCGAAGCACGAAAATTGAATATACCGGTGGCTTTTACGGGTTCCACTTTTCCAAGCGACTGGGGGATTCGAGTGGGTACTGTTGACAGGGAAGGAGTATTTGCCGGCGTCAACCATTTATTGGAAAAAGGACATAAACGTATTGCGGTAGTGAATTTGGATTACAGGCGCGCTTTTACTCGATTCCGTCAGGATTACTTTCTGGAGGCCATGCAAAATGCGGGCCTGAAAGTACCAGACCAATATCTTGTCACATTGTCCAGGGATCAAGGACAAACGGAAGAACGGGTCAAACAATTGATGGAGTTGCCGGAACCACCCACTGCGTTATTTTGTATTGCCGGCGACGCAATTGCCGCGCAGGCGCTTCGCGCCCTCAGAAAAAAAAATCTGCGGGTTCCGGAAGATGTATCGGTAATGGGATATTCCGGCATCACGATTTCAAGGTTTGTCGACCCGCCATTAACTACCATATTTGAGCCATTCGAGGAAATAGGAAGGACCGCGGCCAAACAATTGATCGATGAAATCTGCCGGACTGAACGTATATCTCTTATCAAAGAGCAAAAAATAGAAATTCCATCTCAATTAGTCATTGGGGAATCAACATAACTAAAAATTTGATCTGTTTCTAAATATATCCGATAAACCAATCAACCAATAATGGAGAAACGAAAATGCCAAAAACAAAAGGAATTCATTTCACGCTGATAGAGCTTCTGGTAGTAATGGCAATCATTGCAATTCTGGCTGCTATGTTGTTGCCGGCGTTGAACGCAGCCAGAGAAAAGGCGAAAGCCTCGTACTGTATATCAAATCTAAAGCAATTGGGACTTGGCAATGCTTTCTATATGGAGGATTATGACGGGCGTTATACGCCGACCAAGGTAGGTACCGGAACCATCAACAGTTGGGCGAAATGTTACTATGAATACGAATATGTCAAGGTGCATAAGGTATTCTACTGCCCTTCCCTGACCCGTTCCGTTGCGGCGGTGACAGCTACTAACGCGCTCGGATACGGTATCAATTTACATAATATAGCCAGTTCCGGCACGGAAGATCCGCGGCCAACCAATTGGGATTACATATCGCTGAAGCAATCTCAGGTGAAACTGCCTTCAAGAACGATCTTTTTTGGTGATACACGTAATTTGGCATCCGGCGATGGAGAAGGTTTTTACCGAATGAATTCCGAAAACGGCACCAGCGGAGGCAATGCATATGCACGCCATAACAGTGTTATGAATATCGGCTGGGCAGACGGCAGCGCATCGGGGGTAAAATGCCGTGAGGCCAAAAATCCATACAATGAACTGGGCAGGTGTTCCGGCCCCGCGCATATCGGTGATGGAAATTACTGGGACAAAAGCAATTCCCGCAAAGAAACATTGTAATATAACAATGAAATCCAGGCTGCCGAAAACGGCATACGATCATAAATTTCAATAACTTGCCGCTGAATTTGCGGCATATCCATATGGAGGTATTCATGAAATTACCCGGATTAATTTTGACGGGTTTATTGTCATCATTTTCCCTGGCGGCAGAGGCAGACTTTCAATTCAAAGCAGAAGATTTATCCCATGTAGAACTTAAGGGTAATGCCAGAGTTGAGGATGGTGTGTTGAAGCTGGACGGCAACAAAAGTTACGTCGTGCTGAAGAGCAGTCAGGCAATGCATTTGACGGAACAAGGTATGACGTTGACTGCTACAGTCAAATTCAAAAATAACGGGACCAAAGGGGGAACGCCGGAAGCTCATGATATGATCATATCCAAGGGCCGTGATTTTATCTTCGGAAGAAGCGGCAACAGGATATATTTCAATTTTCATGACGGCAGCAAGTGGGTGGCCCCTTTGATGACCGGAAAAGCTCCATCGCCTGACCAGTGGGCGCATGTGGCTGTGACGTTGGAGAGAATCAATGATACGGCGCAGGGGGATGTGGGATATGTCGTTTCGATTTTCATCAATGGAGAACCGGAAGCTCGGCAAAAATTTCTGTATGCTGAGCCGAAAGCGTCAAATGAGCCGATTCAGATCGGAAACGGTTTCGGCGGCGGGCCATGGTTCTTCAATGGTGAAATTGCTGAAGCCGCCATGTATGGCCGGGCGCTTACCGACGGTGAAATTTTCGCCATGGCTTCAAACGCGCCCCTGGTAAAAATCTCCCGTAAGGGATTTACCGAAATCAACCCTCAACTCCTGAAGCAGTTGCAGGCACTGAACAACCAGGCGGCGACGCCGGAAGCCAGGTGGTTGGTTCTTGTCCTTGAACGCGCGGCCAAAACCGGTTATGATCAAAAATCCTTGAGCCGGACCATAACGGATTCCGGCATGTTGCTTAAGCAAAAAATGAGCGCGGAAGAATTAGCCGGGCAATGGAACGCACGCAAAAACGGCCTGCCGGTTTTTCTGACCGACAACTTACTGGCGCTGGCTGCAAACGGTAATGGCGAGAGCGGCTTTCCCTTATACGGCATACTAAACCGACAGTCCGGAGCACCGGTTTTCGGGGAAAAGACACTGGGCTGGGAAATAATTGCCGAACGGGACGGCAAAAAGTTCATCATCAGCGACACCGATGCACAATGGCGGGCCGCGACGACGGGAAATCGAGCAGAGATAACCTGGAGCTACCAAGACAAGCTAATCATAAAAAGCAATCTGGTTTTCACCGGACCGCGTTTGGAAATATCCTGGCAACTCAACAATCAGGCGGATGATATTCTGGTGAAAAACGTACAGTTCCCGTCCCTGTGCCTTGCACGGCAGAATAACGGCAATGATACGCTTGTTCATCCGCGTATGTCCGGCGTATTGGCGCCGAACCCCACCGTCGAGCAATATCCTTTCGGGCAGGAAGGCTGGTATCCGTCCAGTGCTGTCACCATGCAGTTCGGAGCATACTATGACCGGGCCGGCGGGATATATTTCGCCTTCGAGGACCCGGCCGGCCGGAGCAAGTATTATTCGGCCAAAGGGAAGCGCGGCAATCTGCATATTTCCTGGCAATCTCCGGTTAAATTCGATGCCGGACGGAAGGGGGGCAACTCATTTTCGCTCAATGGCAGCGGGGTCGTTGAAGTTTTCTCGGGAAACTGGTTTGACGCCGGGCAGATTTATAAGCGTTTTCTAGCGGAAAAATCCCAATGGTGGATTAAGGAACTGCCCCGGGCTTCCACGCCGCAATGGTTTCGGGACAATACCTTGTGGATTCTGGAATGGACAAAAACACCGGAATCAGCAATACGGCTGAAAAATGAGTTGATGTCCTTGCGGAAATATTTTGAGCTGCCGCTGGGATTGCATTGGTATTCCTGGGATGATTTGGGAAAAGGAAGCTGGCCGCATTTTCATCCAAAGGATTTTTCTTTGGAAATGATGAAGGAATTGCAGACCGCCGGTATTTATGCCAAACCGTATATCAACTCGCGGTTATGGGCGGAAAAAGACGGCCCCGGCCGGGAATCAAACTGGATGTTCAACGATCACGGCCGGAAATATGCGGTAAAGCACGAAGACGGTTCACCGCAGAAAGAGGTCTATAAACCCTATGCGTATTTCGTCATGTGCCCGGCTGCGAAAGGCTGGCAGGACTGGGTCGTGAATTTAACCGATCGTGTGGCCGGCTATGGATTTAACGCTATTTACCATGATCAGGTAGGAACAGCCAGGCCGATCATCTGCTTCAACCCCTCCCACAATCATCCGCTGAATGATGGCTCGGTATGGCTGGAACAGGGATATTGGCCGATGTTTGAGCGTATCCGTAAACTAAAAGAAAAATATCCGGAACTTTGTCATGACACGGAAGAAGCCGCCGAGCCGTATTTACAGTATATGGACGGCTATATGGTCTGGCGCTGGACGGATTACAACCAGGTTCCGCTGTATACCTCCATTTACTCGGGAAGATCTCAATTTACCGGACGGCTTTATAATCATCAATCCCCCGGAGATACGGCGTCATTCTTCATCAAAGCCGCCGAACAATTGGTTTATTCGGAGCAGCTCGGCTGGTTTACCATGCCGGACATGCATGACGGCAATAAACGTTTGTTCATCAAGAAATTAATGCATATCCGTTATGCCCTTTTGGACTATTTCAACGCCGGCAGTATGCTTAAGCCCCTTGACTTCAAAGAACCCCTGCCGGAAATTACAACCAAATGGGGAGCAACCAATGCCGCCCGAATGATCAAGACCCCCAAGGTGCAGCATTCGGTCTGGCAAGGGAGGAATGGCCTGAAAATGATTCTGTTTGTCAACTCCGTTGACGAGCCGCAGACATTTACTCCGAAATTAAAGATGGATGATGGGATGGTCATAGGAATTTGCCGTGAAGGGGTAAATGAGCCGGTGATCATGGAAAAAGCACCGCCTGTTCTGCTGAAAAACCTGAATTCCGAAGTCTGGGTTACAGGAAAACGCGCCGCCGTTGAAAAAGAATGCATGCGTCTGGCAAAAGTCATGGATAAAATCAGTAAATTCGACGCCGGTGCTTCACCTGCCCGAAAAAGGAATCCCTGAATTAGTCGCTAATGCAAAAAATCGTGCTAGAAAGAAAGACTGTTGGAGGCAAAGCTGTTTCTTTCTAGCGATCTTTACTTTCCCTGAAATTTTGAGCTGTAATTAAAATTTTATCCGAGATAACACTAACAGTTCGGCTCATTAATCAAGTATATTTTGAACAGAAAAAATTTATAGTTCGGGAAATGTCCGGTACGCTCCCGATATCGTTCGCAGATTGTCTGCAAATCGCCGGCCTCGTTATATGCGTCCCAGGAGAGACGCTCCAGTCGAGTATAACCGTCAACCATGCTGGCGGTTAACTTCGCCCCGAATTCGGTTTCGCGTCCGGCTTTTCCCCGGACGATCGGACGGACATGCGGTTGTTGCAGATTCACGATTCGGTGATCCACCCGGCGGCTTCTCTGATTCAACATCTCCCGCTGCTGGTCATGAACGGATTGAATCACTCCGATCTGTTTGCGCAACGACTCTGGAATTCCTTTTGAATCAAGAAATAACGTGTGAATGAAGCCGAG
>ENA-UOOH01001383-UOOH01001383.1-fermentation-metagenome-genome-assembly--contig:-NODE-1383-length-23806-cov-9.849480_pt1 | contig 23806 bp, 22 predicted proteins | sample MGYA00245778_ERZ724025 | MGnify/ENA primary metagenome ERZ724025 (study PRJEB28704, sample SAMN03018313) | fermentation metagenome | biome: anthropogenic terrestrial biome; feature: soil; material... | reverse complement strand
AGACGGTCGATATGTTTATGTAACCAAATCATGGGAAGAATATTTTGGTATAACTATATATATTTTAATAGTTTAGCAGCACGGAATGTGCTGCCTTTTTGAAATGGTCAGCTTAAAAGGTGAACAGAATCATGTAAATGAGATTGAGAAACGAGGAAATGAAGGTAAATTAAGTTCTTGGTATTCTTGAAATGCTTAGATAAAAATGATATAATGTGCTTACAAATAAACATTTTAGTATAGAAATACTCATTTAAAAAGAAAGGTTTTATTAATGACTAAGCATAAAATTGTTATAGGCGACAGCCGAAAATTAAATAAAATACAGGATAAATCAATACAATTGATAATCACATCACCACCATATTGGCAGCTTAAAGATTATGGAACGGAAGATCAAATTGGATTCAATGACAGCTATGAAGAATATATAAACAATCTTAACTTGGTATGGAAGGAATGTTACCGTGTGCTTTCCGATGGTTGTCGCATGTGTATAAATATTGGAGATCAGTTTGCGCGTTCCGTTTATTATGGAAGGTATAAGGTTATACCCATCCGAACCGAAATTATTCGATTTTGTGAGACGTTGGGGATGGATTATATGGGAGCTATTATTTGGCAAAAAACTACCACCATGAATACTAGTGGCGGTGGAGCAATCATGGGCAGTTATCCTTATCCAAGAAATGGAATACTGAAAATGGATTATGAGTTTATTTTATTGTTTAAAAAGTTAGGAAATGCTCCAAAACCGACACCTGAACAAAAAAAGGCTTCTGAAATGTCCAAAGATGAGTGGATTGAGTATTTTTCTTCTCATTGGAACTTTTACGGAGCCAGGCAGAACGGACACATTGCAATGTTTCCGGAAGAATTGCCAAAAAGGCTTATTAAAATGTTTTCATTTGTGGGAGAAACGGTTTTTGACCCGTTTTTAGGAAGCGGAACAACATCTTTAGCAGCCAAAAATTTAAATAGGAGCTCTGTAGGTTATGAAATTAATAAGGAGTTTTTGCCAATTATTAAAGAAAAGATGGGCGGAGATCAATTAAGTATAATAGACAGTCAGGTAATTTATACGGAAGATGGCAACAGCAACAATTTTTCCTTGGATGATTTGCCATATATTTTTCATGACCCACACAAAATGGATAAACAAATAGATGTTAAAAAACTTACATTTGGCTCCAAGATAGATAAAAATACACAAAAAAGAGAAGACCTTTTTACGGTAAATCAAATATTGTCTCCGGAAGAGATAATTCTTAATAATGGAATTAAAATAAAACTCATAGGGATAAAGTCTAATAAAGAAACAGTAACCGAAGCAATGGACTTTTTAAAGGAAAAATTCAATAAGAGAAAAGTTTTTATGAAGTATGACAATCTTAAATATGATAAGAATAAAAATCTTCTATGTTATTTATATTTAGATAATAAAACATTTATTAATAATCATTTGATAAGAACAGGCTATGTTGATGTTGACACATCATATGATTATTCCTGCAAAGATAAATTTTTAAATTCTTTGCCTAAATAAAACAAAAACGGAGATGAAACATCTCCGTGCCTTATTCTTCAACTTCAATAATTATACCGGTCTTTGTTTTAGTATAGTATATCATTTTGACATTTATACTTTCAGGAAGGCGATTCATAGTTTTGTATGTATCCGGTTTAATTGAATATGGAGTTTCTCCTACATAACCGTCAATACCAACGGACTCTTCCGCAGGTGAGGCAAGCCTGTAGCTTTTATTTAATTTTTGGGATAGTGAAGCTAATATTGCTTTTTGAACATAAAAACCATTATACGTTTTATGTATTACCAAATCCTTAACCCAGTCTTGTATCATATCTTTATCAATAAGTTTTATTGCTTTCTGCAGGTTTTTTACTTGTTCATAAATTCTTTCCGTTGCATTTTCTATTGCATTGGGATATCTTTGTAAATACCAATCTTCCCAATTGTGCAATGAAATATTATCGGCTGAATTCATGAATTCAGGAAACAAATCTGACATCTGACCAACAATTTTTGCTCTTGTTCCCTGTGCATTTTGGTTTGCCCAATTAATTAGCTGTGATGTGTATTTTGGAAATGTAACAAATTCACTTTCATTGTAAGCCAAAATTTCTTGGTTTTTTATTGTGTATTTCATTATTATGCCTCCAACTCCATATTATTTTTGCATTAAATCTTTAAATTTCCTCAGAATTATTTTTACTGTTATTATCAATAAACAATTTGTATGTATCAATTTTAAGTGCATCTGCAATTCGTTGGATGTTTTCTAATGAGATACTTCTTCGACAACGCTCTATTGCACTGATATATGTTCGATGCATTCCGCATTCATCCGCTAATTTTTCTTGAGACAAATTAGCTTTAACTCTATATTTTCTTACATTTGATGCGAAAACCTTAATTATATCCATATTAATGCCTCCTTTTTGATTATAACGGATGAATACTATAAGTCTACAGACTATAAGTAGCATTGATTGTTTAATTAATTATATTACCTTGTACATTCAATTAAAACTGTTATATAATACTATGTGAATAAGAGAAAAAAGGCTATTATTTGTGGTACGGTTAAGATATGTCCGCAGTCCCGTTCACTGATTTATCTGCTCCTTGTGTAAATTGGGAATTCATTGCGGCAGGGCATACCAACTGTCCCGCTTTGGGAGGCGTCGATGTATAAGATAGATTTAAACAGTGATATTGGTGAAAGTTTTGGGAATTATATGTTGGGAATGGATGAAGAGGTGTTGAAATATGTTACTTCCGCAAACATTGCCTGCGGATGGCATGCAGGTGATGCCACAGTGATGGACAAAACGGTTTTAATGGCTAAAAGTCTTAATACTTCAATAGGAGCTCACCCGGGATTTCCGGATTTAATGGGATTTGGAAGAAGAGAAATGAAGGTTGGGTATGAAGAAGCAAAAAATTATATAAAATATCAAATAGGGGCATTGTGGGCATTTGCAAGGAGCCACAGCGTTGAACTGCAGCATGTTAAGCCCCACGGTGCTTTTTACAATATGGCGGCGAAGGATAGCCGGATGGCAAGGGCAATTGCGGAAGCTGTTTATGAAGTGGACAAAGGATTAATATTAGTTGGTCTGGCAGAAAGCGAAATGATAAGGACGGGAAAAGATATAGGACTTAAGGTTGCAAATGAGGTTTTTGCCGACAGGGCATATAATCCTGATGGTACCTTGGTGTCAAGAAATATTAACGGTGCGGTAATACATGATAGGGATACTGCAATAAACAGAGTGATAAGAATGGTCAAGGAAGGAAAAGTTACCTCTGTAACAGGGGAAGATATCAATATTCAAGCCGATACAATCTGTGTTCATGGTGATAATCCTTCAGCTGTATTATTTGTTCAAGAAATAAGAAAAGCATTGGAAAAGGAAAATATAAAGGTTGAACCCATGGGCAGCTTTATTAAGTGACGGGTGATAAATTATGTATGAAAAAGCACAATATTTAATTTGCGGCGACAGCGCCCTCAACATCGAATTCGGAAATGAAATCAGTGAAGAAATAAACAAAAAAATCAGAGTAGCTGCCGCATTAATTGAAAACAGAGAAATTTCAGGAATAAGTGAAGTGGTTCCGACTTACCGGTCCCTGATGATTCATTATGATCCTTTAATAATTGAATACGAAGAATTGATTAGTATTTTAAAATGGATAGAAGAAAATATTAAAAATGTCGAACTTTATTCGCCTGAAATAATCGAAATACCTGTTCTTTACGGCGGTCAATACGGACCTGATATAGAGAATGTGGTAATGCATAACAAACTGACGGTTGAAGAAGTTATTAAAATACATACTTCAGCCGAATATTTAATATATATGCTTGGATTTACCCCGGGGTTTCCATATTTGGGCGGAATGGATAAAAGAATTGCAACCCCAAGGCTCCATTCTCCAAGAACCAAAATACCTGCAGGCTCTGTTGGGATAGCCGGAGAACAAACGGGAATATATCCGGTTCAAAGTCCCGGCGGGTGGCAGCTGATAGGAAGCACTCCGATTGAACTCTTTAACCCTGACAGCGAAAATCCGATATTATTAAAATCAGGAAACCATATTGTTTTTAAGAGTATTGATGAAGAAGAGTATATGAAGATTAAAGAGGAAGTCAAAAACAATGCCCATAAATGCAAGCTTTCCCGAAAAAGGGGGTTAAAATGGGACAAATAAAAATTATAAGCCCTGGGTTAATGACTACTGTACAGGACTTAGGCAGATTCGGCTATCAGCAGTATGGAGTATCAGTTTCAGGAGCAATGGATTATGTTGCCGCAAGGCTGGCTAATATTTTAGTTAAGAATGATGAAAATGAAGGCTTGCTTGAAATTACGCTGATGGGACCCGTAATAGAATTTTTGAGTGATACCGTAATTGCAATAACCGGTGCAGATATGGTGCCTTCAATAAATGACATGCCTGTTTACATGAACCGAAACACAGCTGTAAATGCGGGAGATATGTTATCTTTCAAAGGAATAAAAAAAGGCTGCAGATGCTATGTTGCATTTGCCGGCGGTATTGATGTTCCTGTTGTTTTGGGAAGCAAGTCCACATTTCTTAAGGCAGGAATCGGAGGATATGAGGGAAGAGCATTAAAGACAGGAGATATTTTGAATATCGTAAGCTCTGATAAGCCGACCTTTAACCTTTTAGAAAGAAAAGCAGAAAACTTTTATGACTATGACAGCGGAAAGGTAAAATTAAGAGTTGTTTTGGGACCTCAAGAGAATGCTTTTACAAATGAAGGAATAGAAACGCTGTTTTCCAATGAATATTCTGTTACCGGCAACAGTGACAGAATGGGGTACACGTTGGAAGGTAAAGCAATCAAGCACAGGGAAGGTGCGGATATTATATCTGACGGTATTGCCATGGGTGCAATTCAGGTACCGAGCAAGGGTAACCCCATAATAATGATGGCTGACAGGCAGACCACAGGCGGGTATACAAAGATTGGCAATGTGATAACTGTTGATTTACCTAAAATAGCGCAAACCAAACCCGGAGATATAATTACTTTTGAAAAAGCAAGCCTGTCGGAAGCACATAAGCTATATAAACAGTTAGAAGAAAAATTCGTTTCATTGAAAGCATTATTTAATAATAAAAATAACTTAAAACTTAAAAATTATAATATTAAAATAAATGATACGATGTATGAAGTAAAAATAGAAGAGATTGAGTAATATAATATATATTATGTAAAGCGTAATTTTTAATTATGTAAACAACTAATAAAGGGGATTTAATAATTGAAAAGCATCGGCGTGAGAAACATCAAGAAGGTTAACCATTTAAATGAATTTGATGAAATTGAAAAAATAATACAATATAATTTATGCAACAGAGGACTTGGCAAAGTTAAATTATACAGACAGATGGAGAGCTGCGTAAATTCTCTGAACTTAAGCAACACTATTGTTATTGTAACGGGATTTCCGGTAAAATCAGCCGGAACAGGCGAAACTGACGGACCTCCGGGAGCTTTGGCATTGGCATATGCACTGCAAAAACTAAACAAGAAAGCAATAATTGTGACAGATAAGTATTCCGAATCTTTGATTCGTGCAGGTGCAAAAACCTTGCAGCTTAGCACGGAAATATATATTTTTAATGAATATAAGGCAGATGAGCAGGCAGAAGAAATAATAAAAAAATATAAACCCGGACATATTATTGCAATTGAGCGTCCCGGAAGAAGCATGGACAACAAATGCTATTCCATGTATGGTGAGGACATTACGGATTATTGCCCCAATACGGATATTCTTTTTATTAAAGCAAAGGAAAATAATATATCCACATCAGCCGTCGGGGATGGAGGAAATGAATTGGGTATGGCAAAAATAAAGGAAATTGTAAAGAAAAATGTAAATAAGGGAAATATTATTTGTGCCCGGTTTGAAACCGATAATCTTATTGTGGCAGGAGTGTCTAATTGGGGAGCATTTGGAATATGTGCGGGATTATCAATATTAAATGACAAATCACTCATGTTGAATGAAGATAAATATGAAGAAGTGATGAAGGAAATTATAAAAGCAGGTGCTGTGGACGGTTGCAGCAAGAAAAGGGAATTATCCGTTGACGGGATTTCCTATGAAGAAAATTTGATTATTTTTAACAAATTAAAGGAATTGACGGAAAGAGAAAGAAGAAAAAGCTTAACATGACAGCAAAGATGAAGGGAATGATTAAAATTAATTATGGCGACATGTCTCCAAAAGAAATAAGAAAACTAATAAGAGAAGAATTTATAACAACTCCTACGGCGGGCATGTGCAGAGGCTATGCACAAGCTAATTTGGTTGTACTTCCTCAAAGATATGCGGATGATTTTAAATTATTTGCTAAGTATAACCCAAAGCCTTGTCCCATTCTTGAGGTTACCGAGCCGGGATGCTGCATAACAAAAAGAATAGCTGAAAATGCAAATATCATGACTGACATACCAAAATATTTTGTTTATAAAAACGGAGTAAAGACAGATGAATGTTATAATGCAAAGAAATATTGGCGTGATGATTTTGTTTGCTTTCTGATAGGATGTAGCTTTTCTTTTGAAGAAGCATTGATAAAAGGCGGAATAGATGTAAGACATATAACTGAGGGCTGTAATGTTCCAATGTATAAAACAAATATTAAATGCGAGCCTGCCGGCATTTTTAACGGACCTTATGTAGTAAGCATGAGACCTGTTAAGGCGGAAGATGTACAAAAATCATATAATATAACAGGTGAATTTCCCCATGTTCACGGTGCGCCCATTCATTCGGGCAATCCTGAAGAAATTGGAATCAAGGATATCAATAAACCTGATTACGGTGATGCGGTAGAAATAAAGGAAGGGGAAATTCCGGTATTTTGGGCATGCGGCGTTACTCCGCAGGCTGCCTTAGAAATTGCAAAGCCTGAAATTGTAATAACACATGCACCCGGTCATATGTTTATAACGGACATACTTAACGATGAAATTGAAGAACGGTTGGCGGTAGGTCATATGTAACTAACGACAATTTTGTGCGACGGAAGGAGCAAACAAAATTGTACAGCGAGACTGAGGATTCTCATACAAAAGGTATGGACAAAAATATGAAAGTTCGTTATAATGAAGACAGCAATCTATTAAAATACACATACATAATTATTTTATTAAAATAGGAGGGTTTTTAAATGAGTAAACCAGTAATGTCGGCACATTTTGAATCGAGAGTACCTTCAGATGTAAGGCTGGCACAAATGAAGTATGCAGAGCGTAAAGTTAAACCTGAAGCTGTTATTAATGTTGGAATCGGTAATGTTTCACTGCCTACAAACCCGGCTATGCAAAAAAGATTATTTAACTTAAATGCACCTGAAAGTCCATTTAATAAGGGAGTAATCAGATATACGGCAACCGGCGGATTTGACGAAACTCAGGAAGCATTTAAGAACATTTTGAAATGTGAAGGATTTGACACAAGCAAATTAAATGTTATAGTAACGGACGGCGGTTCAACCGGTATGGAATTGTTGATAATAGGTGTTTGCGGACCGGCAGCAACGGATGAAAAACCACTGCTGATGATTGACCCTGCATATACTAATTATATTTCTTTTGCTGAAAGATTAGGACGCAAGACTGTTACGGTTAAACGTCATTTAAATGAAGATGGTAAATTCAGCCTTCCGGAAATTGACAAAATAGAAGAAGTAATAAAAGCAAACAATCCGGGAGCACTCCTTGTTATACCTTATGACAACCCTACGGGTCAACTCTATGACAAAGAAACTCTAAAATCACTTGCAAAATTATGTGTTAAATACAATATGTGGATGGTAAGTGACGAAGCTTACCGTGAATTATACTATGTTGAAGGAAGTGAGTTAGTAAGTATCTGGGGAATTACAGACAAGGATGTACCTGGTATTGAAGGAAGAAGAATAAGCATTGAAACGACTTCAAAGGTATGGAATGCATGCGGCTTAAGAATAGGTGCCGTTGTTACCGACAATACTGAATTCAGCAATCGCTGCGCAGCTGAATATACTGCAAATCTCTGTGCAAATGCAATCGGACAGTATATATTCGGAGCATTGGCACATGAAACAAAAGAACAAATTGCAGATTGGTGCAAAAACCTTCGTGATTACTATGGAGATTTAATTAAAAAGGTTAGCTCGGAATTAAAGAGATTAGAGCCCGGCTTGGTTGTTTCAAGTCCGGATGCATCCATTTATACGGTAATCGACGTTAGAAATGTTGTAAAACCCGGATTTGATGCAATTGATTTCTGCCTGTACTGTGCAGGAGAAGGTGCTGTAGACTTAAACGGCGTTCAAACAACCTTATTGGTTGCACCTATGAAGGGATTCTATGATATTGCAAAAGGTGAAAATAATCCCGGAAGCACTCAATTCCGTATTTCATATGTTGAAACTCCGGAAAATATGATGAAGGTTCCTGAATTGTTTGTAAAACTTTTAAAGCAATTTGAAGCAAGCAGATAAAATATTTATGTTATCCTGAGAGGCAGGTCATTCGGTTATGCGACGTGAGGAGCAAATAAATTTGTGAATTAAACTTTGGGATATTATAATTTGTATTGAATAGAGCTGACGTTATTTAGTCAGCTCTAATTTTGTTGTTATATACGGATCTTTTATGGCTTCAATTACAGCCTTTTTTGCAACATTTGCCAGCTCTTCCGTACTGGTTATTGTACTTGGAATAAATGTAACATCTTCGTAAATATTCAAATCCAAATTCTTATCCCTGACAATCAAAGCTTCAAAGAAGGTTAACCCGGCAATATATCTGCCCATTCCTTCGTCCAAGTGATAGCCGTCACTTGTAAGCTGGTCGCCGATTGCACTTAGCTGTTCGTTTGTCCTGCTGTTTTGTATTGCTGTGCCGCAAGGAATTAAAATATCAATTTCCGTTTCATCAAGAGCCTGCTTGTAGGCTTCGGTAATTGAACGATACATGTTAAACTGATTATAATTATAATTGGCAAAACCGTTATTGCCACTGTCCGTTGAATATGCCCAAGTCATGTTGAGGGCAAATTTAGCGTCAGGCTGCAGTGATTTTACATAACTAATCAAATTATTTAAATAAGGCTGATAGGTGCCGTACAACCCCGAATCTTCCGAGGACTGCTGAAATGTTATGTAATCCCATTTTTCGTCTAATATTATTTCTTTCATGGTCTTGTTTTTCGCTTCGGTCATTCCTTCGGATGTCCATTTGTGATAAGAATATGCATTAAGATTATTTTTAGCATTCGCTTCATGTGTTTTTAAAGAGCCGCCGCTGTAGTATAAATTTCCTATCACAACATTTATACCTGCTGATTCTGCAATATCATAAAGATAGTATAGAGCATCCTGGGAAAAAGAATTTCCGATGGAAAGTATTTTCACTGTTTCAGGGTATTTTACCTGAGGTCCGGCTATCATCAACAGGGTCAATAATAGGGATATTGTCTTATTTATCATTTTGTCACCACCCATTACAGTATAATATATATTTCGATAAAATAAAAGCTAAGTTTCGGGTGCGTCTTGCTGATTTGCCGATTTTTGTTGAATTATATAAGTTTCTGTTATATAATTTACAAAATAAAGTTACGGGAGACAAACTATGAAGTTTATTGAAAATAATTCAATTGATCCGCATTATAATTTAGCATTTGAAGAGTATATTTTTAAAAACTCGGATTTTAATGAAGATTTCGTTTTATTATGGAGAAACGGATCTTCAATAATTATAGGAAAAAATCAAAATACCCTTGAAGAAATCAATATGGATTATGTGAAGGAAAACAATATTAATGTTGTTAGAAGGGTAACGGGCGGAGGTGCTGTTTATCATGATTTGGGAAATTTAAATTTTTCATTTATCACTAAAGCACAAAGCAATTTAATTGACTTTAAAACATATAATATTCCTATAATCAAGGCATTGGAAAGGCTGGGAGTTAACTGTGAATTTTCCGGAAGAAATGATATTGTAATTGATGGTAAGAAATTTTCCGGCATTGCGCAAAGTATTATAAAAGGAAGAGTTTTAAATCATGGAACCTTGCTTTTTGATTCTAAGTTAGATACATTATCCAAAGCTTTAAATGTAAAACGAGATAAAATCGAATCAAAGGGAGTAAAATCCGTATCAAGCAGAGTAACTAACATTAAACCCTATGTTAAAGATGATATTGATGTTTTACAATTTAAACAAATTTTATTAAAGAATATTTTTGAGTATTTCGATCAGCCTGTTGAAATATATGAATTGTCTGATGAAGACAGAAGAAATATCCAAAGAATGGTTGATGAAAGATACGGAACATGGGAATGGAATTTCGGAAGCTCTCCGGAATTTAACTATAAGGGTTATGGCAGATTTGAAGGCGGCAGTGTTGAGGTAAGGCTCCATGTGGTTAAGGGAATTATACAAAATTGTAAAATTTACGGGGACTTTTTCGGTAAAGGTGATGTCAAGGAGTTAGAAGAAAAGCTTATAGGAATTAAATATGATATAGATGAATCAAATAAAGCCCTGCAGGATGTATCTGTCGGTGAATATTTAGGCAGAATTTCAAAAGAAGAATTTTTAAAGTGTTTATGGTGACGGAATTATTAATAGCGGCAGGTCATTCGTTGCGAATGACCTGCCGTTTAGGATGGCAAATCCAATGTACGTTTAACGTGATGCGGATTTTATCATTCGTTTACTACGACTACAGGGCATGGCGCCGCCGAAATTACCTTTTGAGTCACCGAGCCTACAAAAAATCTTACAACAGGAGAGAATCCTCTTCTTCCCATAAAAATATAATCAATTTTTTCCTCTTCCGCAATTTTGATTATTTCTGCCGCAGTCCTTCCCACCAATATTTTTTGTGTTACCTTTAAATCGCCTGTATCTAAATTTCTTACAACGATTTTAAGCATTTTGGTTTCCTCTTGGATTAACTTTGCAAGCATTTCTTTTCTATTTGAAGTAAACTGCTTTTCAACCTTCATGCCGAAATATGCATACTTTTCTTCTGAAGGCATATTGATAACAGATATAAAAATCAGCTCCCCGCCGATTAATTTGCCTAATACAGCAGCCTTTTCAGCAGCTTTTACCGATGTAGGCGAACCGTCAACAGGTATTAAAATCTTTTTCATAAGAGACCTCCGATTATTGTAATAAGGTTATTAAAAACTTTATTCATGAACCACTAATACGGGACAAGTCGCATCAGATATAACACGTACTGTTTGGGAGCCGACAAAGAAACGTTTAATCTTTGAATAACCTCTTTGACCGATAACTATTAAATCATATTTGCCTGCCTCAGCTTCTTTCAGAATTTCTTCATATGCTACACCGGAAACAATCTTTTTCTTTATGGAAATGCCTGAGCCGTCTAAACTATTAATAATAGAATCCAACATTTTATTTTCGTTTTCTTTCAGTTTGTTTTTTAATTTGTTCATGTCAGGGTCTATTATAACTCCGAACTTATTGTACATATCAATATCAGGTTCAATAAAAACATGAAAAACAACAACTTCACCGTTATATTTTCTTGCAAGGTCAAAAGCATGGGCTGCAGCTTTCTGGGAAGCAGCTGAGCCATCTACGGGTACTAATATTTTTTCCATAAGCTCCTCCTTTTTAATAAAAATTAACGTTCTATTATACTTATACCTAAATCTATTTCATATAAACAAATTTATTCATAAAACAATAAAAAAATAGAACATCTTGAGACTAATGCATGTCTGTGTTATAATTTAGTATCGAAAAGTAAAAGTAGGGGGACCGCCTTCATGCAGGGTGAGTCGTTGTGGTCACACTATAAGGGAATGTCCCAATTAGGAGAAAAATGGAAATACTTAATTCATTAAATGAAAAACAAAGAGAAGCAGCTTCTCATGACAAAGGACCCATATTAGTTATTGCAGGGGCAGGCACCGGAAAAACCAGAGTTCTTACTCACCGTATAGCATATTTGATTGAATCCGGTAAGGCAATGCCCTGGGAGATTCTTGCAATAACTTTTACAAATAAAGCAGCAGATGAAATGAAGGAAAGAATCAGCCGTCTTATTGAATATTCAGTGGACAAAATGTGGATTGGCACTTTTCATTCTATTTGTGTCCGTATATTAAGAAGATATATTGACAGAATAGGTTATGATAAAAACTTTACAATTTACGACACGGATGATCAAAGAATATTAATAAGAGACTGCATTAAGGAAATGGAGTTAGACCCCAAATCGTATAACTGCAACAGTATTAAAGCATTTATAAGCAATGAAAAAAACAGCCGCAATACACCGGATAACTATATTAAAGATAATTACAGCAATTTTATAAATAGAAATAAGGGTGAAATATACGCCCTCTATGAAAAAAAGCTTAAAGTATCAAATGCGTTGGACTTTGATGATTTAATAGTAAAAACACTTAAGCTTCTTGAAACAAATGATGATGTTTTGGAGCTGTATCAGGAAAGATTTAAATATATATTGGTGGATGAATATCAGGATACAAACAATGTTCAGTATAATCTTATCAAGGTTTTAGGTAAAAAGAAAAATGAGGACAGCAATGTATTTGTAGTGGGAGATGAGGATCAGTCGATTTATGGCTGGAGGGGCGCTGATATCAGCAATATTCTTAATTTTGAAAAGGACTTTAAGGGAGCTAAAACAGTTAAGCTTGAAAAAAATTACCGCTCAACCAATATTATTTTAAGTGCCGCCAACGGTGTTATTAAAAATAACTTTCAAAGAAAAGGTAAAAACTTATATACTGAATTAAAAGAAGGAAATTTAATTCGAATACTCCAAACAGATAATGAAAAGGACGAAGCTTTTACCATAGCAGCGTTAATGAGCCAGGAGCACAGAGAAAAAAACATCGATTATTCCGAAATTTCTGTTTTGTACAGAACAAATGCCCAGTCAAGAGCCTTGGAAGAAGGATTAATAAGGGAAGGTATACCCTATAGAATAGTAGGCGGGGTAAAATTTTACGAGAGAAAAGAAATAAAGGATGTAATGGCTTACTTAAGGCTTATTTTAAATCAAAAGGATGATATAAGCTTCGACAGAATAATCAATGTTCCGAGAAGAAAATTAGGACAAAAAACAATTGACATTATTTCAAATTATGCTGAATTAAAAGGAATATCAAAATTTGAAGCATGTTTTGAATCAAACCGAATGGAACTGACTCCTTCTGCTGCAAAAAGCATTGAAAGCTTTGTGCCCATGATAGAAATGCTGATGATTAAAAAAGATGTTATGCCCTTAAGTGAATTCATAATGGATGTTATGGAAAGCACCGGACTTAAAGATATGCTTCTTCAGGATGAAACGGTGGAAGGAAGAAGCCGTGTTGAAAATATGAATGAATTTTTATCGGCAGCCAAGGATTTTGAAGAAAGATATTTAGAAAACAGCGTAGAGGATTTTTTAGCTCATATTTCTTTGTTAGCCGATATAGATAAAACCGAAGATTTAATAAAGGATTCGGTAACCCTGATGACTGTTCACAGCGCAAAGGGTCTTGAATTTGACACAGTGTTTATTTCAGGTCTTGAGGACGGAATATTCCCCATTATACGCAATGATGAAGATGATGACATTGAAGAAGAGAGAAGACTTTTCTATGTGGCAATAACAAGAGCAAAAAGAATGCTTTATATCACACATGCCAATGACAGAATGCTGTTTGGAAACCATGATGTTAAAATGAAATCAAGGTTTTTAAAGGAAATACCGGTAGAATGCATTGAAGAATCCGATCCGGTGTCTTTTGGAAACAAAAAGCTTCAAAAATTAGAATCAAATATTGAAAGAAGAAAAAACAGCTTTTTTGTTAATGCGGCATCACAAACCGGTGACAATAAACCTAAGCTCAAATCAGACGATATTATGCCCGGTGACAAGATTATGCACAAGGCATGGGGAAAAGGAACCATTGTGCAGATAAAGGGCGACGGGAAGGATAAAATAATTGTAATTGCTTTCGAAAATGGGGGCATAAAGAATCTTATCCTTGAATATGCTCCAATCGAAAAAATATAAGAGGTAATGTATGGAAGATAAACTTCTGTTAATGAAAGAAAAAATTAAACTTTTAAATGAAGCAAACAAAGCATATTATCAGGAAAACAGAGAGATAATGTCAAACTATGAATATGATAAGCTTTACGATGAATTGCATGAAATGGAAGAAGAGACAGGAACAGTTTTATCCAACAGCCCGACAATACGCGTAGGCTATGAGCTGTTGTCGAATTTGCCGAAGGAAAGGCATGAGAGGGTTATGCTTTCATTGGATAAGACGAAGGAAATTTCCGTATTAAGGGACTGGCTTGGAGAAAGAAAAGGAGTTCTTTCCTGGAAGCTTGACGGTCTTACTATTGTTATGACCTATGAAGAAGGAAAACTCACGAAGGCTGTAACAAGAGGCAATGGTGAAATCGGGGAAGTTGTTACAAATAATGCCAAGTTTTTTACAAATATACCTGTTAATATTTCATATAAGGGGAGCTTGGTGCTGAGGGGAGAAGCGGTAATAAGCTATTCGGATTTCGATAAAATAAATGAACAAATACCGGAGACGGAAGGCAAATACAAGAATCCGAGGAATCTTTGCAGCGGCTCTGTAAGGCAGCTTAACAATAAGATTACCGCTGAAAGAAATGTAAGGTTTTATGCATTTTCCGTTGTAAAGGCAGATGCAGATTTTAAGAACTCGAGAATTGAGCAGTTAAATTGGCTTAAAAACCAAGGATTCAGCGTTGTTGAATTTAAAAAGGTCGCATCGGATATTGAAGAGGCTGTCAAGTGGTTTGAAGAGCATATAAATGATAATGATCTGCCCTCCGACGGTCTTGTTTTAACATTTGATGATATAAAATATGGGGAATCATTGGGTTCTACCGCTAAGTTTCCGCGAGACTCCATAGCTTTTAAATGGAAAGACGAAGTAAAGGAAACTAAGCTTTTAGAAATTGAATGGAGTGCATCAAGAACGGGATTAATAAATCCCATTGCAATTTTTGAACCGGTTGAACTTGAAGGAACAACCGTAAGCCGTGCAAGTGTTCACAATTTAAGTATAATGGAAGAGCTGGAGCTTGGAATCGGCGATACAATTAATGTCTATAAGGCAAATATGATTATACCTCAGGTTTCGGACAATTTAACAAGAAGCAATAATGCAGAGGTCCCGGAACATTGTCCCGTGTGCGGCGGTGAAACGGTAATTAAAAATGACAATGATATAAAAACATTGTACTGCATCAATGATGAATGTCTTGCAAAGCAAATAAAATCCTTCACACATTTTGTAAGCAGAGATGCATTAAATATTGAAGGACTATCGGAAGCTACTATTGAAAAGCTTATTGCAAAAGGATTGGTTAAAGAATTGGCTGACATTTTTCATGTTGAAAAATATAAAGATATAATAACCAAGATGGAAGGCTTTGGCGAAAAGTCTTTTAACAATTTGGTCAATTCGGTGAATAAGGCGAGAAAAACTACCGCAGCAAGGCTTTTATACAGCTTTGGAATTGCAAATATAGGTTTGTCAAATGCCAAACTAATAAGCAGGAAGTTCAACGATGATTGGGATAAAATTCAAAATGCGAAATTTGAAGAATTAATTGAAATAGGCGGCATCGGTGAAGTGATGGCAAATAGTTACGTGAAATTTTTCGGTGATGAAAAAAAGAAAGCTATTGTGGAGGACATTCTTAAAGAAGTGGAAATTGAGGTTAGCTCAAAGACATCATCAGAGCAGATTTTCGAAAATTATATTTTCGTAATTACCGGATCGGTGGAGCATTTTAAAAACAGGGACGAATTGAAAGCTTTGATTGAAGAAAAAGGCGGCAAGGTAACAAATTCGGTAACCTCCAAAACTAATTATTTAATTAATAATGATAATTTATCAAATTCTTCAAAAAACAAAAAAGCTAAGGAATTAGGAATAGAAATAATAACGGAAGAACAATTCCTTCAGCGGCTTAATTCAAGCTTTGAAGAATAGAAAGGACAGGGGGATTTTATGGCATTAAGAGTTTTATTATACTTCGGAATTTTGGCTGTCGGATGGTTTTTAAGCAGCAAGGGGAAAATTCACGGAAATCTTATGAAAAGAATATCTGTCATTCAATCAATAATACTTTTTGGATTGATTTATATAATGGGTGTACGAATTGGAATGGATGACCAAATACTTTCATCAATCGGTCAAATAGGAGTAATGGCAGCAGTCTTTGCGTTGGTAACCGCCTCCCTGAGTATTTTGTTTGTATATATTGCAAGGAAAAAGTTAATTGCAGATGCAAATATTACAGGAGGCAAAAATGACTAAAAAAATATTAATAGCATTGGTGTTAGGGATAGTATCAGGTCTGTTTATTATGCCGGATGCCGTATATGAAAATACAGGATTATTGATGGATATAGGTCTTTGCCTGCTTTTGTTCTTTGTCGGAATAGATTTGGGAAGTGACAAGGAAATTTTCAAAAACTTAAAAAATGTTGGCTTTAAAATCCTCATTGTTCCTGCTGCAACAATAATCGGAAGCTTAACCGGAGGAATTGTATGCAGCTTCATATTTGATATAGATTTATTCGGCTCTCTTGCCATAGCATCGGGGCTGTCTTGGTACACATTGTCAGCAATAATAATAACGCCCATATCATCTGAGCTTGGAACGGTTGCCTTTTTATCAAATGTGTTCAGGGAAGTTATGGCTTTTGTGGCGATTCCGTTTATTGCCAAACACATAGGCTATTTGGAAACAATAGCGGCGGGGGCAGCCATAAGCATGGATACAGGTTTGCCAATGATAACAAAAAACACCAACCAGGAAGTAGCAGTAATATCGTTTATAAGCGGTGTGATACTGTCGTTAGCCGTAACGGTATTAGTGCCCATATTTGTAGGATTGATCTAAAGACTGCTTACTAAAATATGCGGCTATAGGGAGCAAATATTTTGGTGAATGAGACTGCTAAAGCTCATATTAGAGAAAGGAAAATGTTATGACTAAAATTTATTTAACTCGACATGGTGAAACAGAGTGGAACAAACAATTAAAGTTTCAAGGACATAAGAATTCAGATTTAACCGATAAGGGAATTTTGGCGGCTGAGCTGTTAGCTGACAGAATTGAAGAAATTGATATTGATTATATTATTTCAAGCCCTCTTATGAGAGCGTACAATACGGCTGAAATAGTGAAAGGAAGTAAGGATATTAAAATTATTAAGCATGATGGGCTTAAAGAAATAAACCTTGGCGATTTTGAAGGTATGAGCTATACGGATATTAAGAAAGAACATCCCGGATTACTTGAATCAATCGAGAGGGATCCTTTGAATAACCGTTATCCGAACGGAGAAAACTTAAAGGAATTCTATAACAGAGTTATAAAAGCTTTTAAAGAAATAATAGATAAATGCAAAAATAAAACTATATTGATAGTAGCCCATGGCGGAACTCTTAAATGTATTGAAGCATATACGAGGGATTTTGTACTCAGCAATGATTGGATTGGAAATGTAGTTAAAAACTGCAGCCTTTCCTATATAGAAGTAAATGAAAGCAATGAAATTAAAGAAATATTCTATAATGACACACAGCATTTGGAGGGAAGTGCCGCACTTAATTAAGGATGGCATCTCCTAAACAGTATAACACAAATGGCAAAATCTCATTTTAATTATGACACATTGTTTAATTTTTTGTTTTTTTGCATAGTAATAATAAGTGGGAAACGATTTCTCGCTTATTAAAATTAATGGAAAGAATAAAATAAGGTTTTTTTCTATCAAAATTTAATAAAATAAAACATAATCATTGATAAGTTAATTAAATAATGTTAAACTATTTCATATGGTTTTCTGTTATATATAATAATACATATGCATTTTAATAATATTGGAGGAAATATGAAAAAGTTTAAAAGAGTTCTGGTTGCCAACAGAGGGGAAATTGCAATCAGAGTATTCAGAGCTTGTGAAGAACTTGGAATAAGAAGTGTTGCCATATATTCCGAAGAAGATAAAAATTCACTGTTTAGGACTAAAGCCGATGAATCCTACAGAATCGGGAAGGGAAAGTCACCGGTCGATGCATATTTGGGAATTGATGAAATTATTAGTTTAGCAAAATCCAAGGGTGTCGATGCGATTCATCCGGGGTATGGTTTTTTGTCTGAAAATGTTGAGTTCGCACGTAAATGCGAAGGCGAAGGAATTGTGTTTATAGGTCCGGATCATATTATGATGGATAAATTAGGCGACAAAATCAAGTCAAAAATAGCGGCAAATGCAGTAGGGGTACCTACTATCCCCGGGATTGAGGAAGCTGTTAAGTCTGAGCAAGATGCTAAAAAGTTTGCCGGTTTCTGCGGATATCCGGTTATTCTCAAGGCTTCTGCCGGAGGCGGAGGCAGAGGCATGCGTATCGCATGGCGTGAAGAAGACTTGTTAAGAGAATTCAGAAGCGCTCAAAGTGAAGCTAAAAAAGCATTCGGAATAGATGATATTTTTATTGAAAAATTTTTAGAAAATCCGAAACATATTGAAGTTCAGGTTTTAGGCGACAATTATGGAAATATTGTGCATTTATACGAAAGAGACTGCTCCATTCAGAGAAGACATCAAAAGGTTGTGGAATTTACACCTGCAATAAGTATTACACAAGAGCAAAGGCAGGTAATATGCAATGATGCACTAAAGTTGGCAAGATCAGTAAATTACAGGAATGCAGGGACCCTTGAGTTTTTAGTGGATAATGAAGGGAACCATTATTTTATAGAAATGAATCCAAGAATACAGGTTGAACATACGGTTTCGGAAATGGTAACGGGTATAGATATTGTGCAGTCGCAAATTTTAATAGCCGAGGGATACCGATTGGATTCCGAAGAAATAAATATAAAATCGCAGGAAGATGTTAAACATTCAGGTTACGCGATACAATGCAGGGTAACTACCGAAGATCCTGCCAATAACTTCGCACCCGACACAGGCAAAATTGATATGTACCGCACAGGTTCAGGTCTCGGTGTCAGACTTGACGGCGGCAACGGTTTTTCGGGAGCCGAAATAAGCCCATATTATGACAGCCTATTAGTCAAAGTTATTACTCATTCAAGGAGCTTCAGCGATGCCATAAACAAGAATGCAAGAGCATTGAGAGAAATAAAAATACATGGTGTTAAAACAAATATAGGGTTTTTATTAAATGTTTTGAACCATGAAACATTTAAAAAAGGACAGTGCCATACCGGTTTTATCGCCGAAAACCCTTCGCTGTTAAATGTAAGGGGCGGAGAAGACAAGGAATTAAAAGTATTAAATTATATAGGGAATATAGTTGTAAACGAAACAAAGGGAATAAAACCGCAATTTGATGTTCCGAGAGAACCTGATATCAATGGTCTTCAAATTAAACCCGGACTTAAGCAGCTGTTTGACGAGAAAGGACCAAAAGCTGTTTCGGACTTTGTATTAAAGCAAAAAAGACTGATGTTAACTGATACTACAATGCGTGATGCACATCAGTCACTGATGGCAACACGTGTCCGAACGGTCGATATGGAAAAGATAGCACCTTCCATGGCACATTTGGCAAATGATTTGTTTTCAATTGAAATGTGGGGAGGAGCTACTTTTGACGTGGCTTATAGATTTTTAAAGGAAGACCCTTGGGAAAGACTTAAAACCCTGAGGGAAAAGATACCCAATATTTTGTTTCAGATGCTTTTAAGAGGTGCAAATGCGGTTGGATATAAGAATTATCCGGACAATGTAATCAGAGAATTTGTAAAAGCATCAGCCAAAGCAGGAATAGATGTGTATCGAATTTTTGATTCCTTAAATTGGATGGAGGGAATGGAAATTGCTATAGATGAAGTTTTGAATCAGGGAAAAATTGCTGAAGCAAGCATATGCTATACAGGAGACATTCTTGATGAGAACAGAGATAAATACACATTAAAATACTATGTAGACATGGCTAAAAAGTTAGAAGAAAGAGGAACACATATTTTAGCTATCAAGGATATGTCGGCATTATTAAAACCAATGGCAGCAGATAAGCTGATAAGGGCACTGAAAAATGAGCTTACAATTCCTATCCACCTCCATACTCACGATACCAGCGGCAACGGTGTGGTTACAGTGTTTGCAGCCGCAAATGCAGGAGTGGATATTTGCGATACAGCATTTAACTCTATGGCAGGGTTAACAAGTCAGCCTCCTTTAAATTCTGTTATTGCCGCTATGATGAATACAGAAAGAGATACGAAATTAAATTTAGATAACATGCAGAAAATTTCCGATTATTGGGAAGCGGTAAGACCTGTTTATAATAAATTCGAATCAGGATTAAAAGCGGGAACTGCGGAAATTTACAAATATGAAATACCCGGCGGTCAGTATTCTAATTTAAAGCCTCAGGTTGAAAGCTTCGGCTTAGGTCATAGGTTTGATGATGTTAAGGATATGTTTAAGACGGTAAATGAAATGCTTGGTGATATAGTTAAAGTAACACCTTCCTCAAAGGCAGTGGGGGATATGGCAATATTTATGGTGCAAAATAATCTGAATGAAGAAAATATATATGAAAAAGCTAAGGACATGGATTTTCCGGATTCAATCGTGTCTTACTTTGAAGGAATGATGGGTCAGCCGGAAGGAGGATTTCCGGAAGAATTAAGCAAGCTGATACTTAGGGACAGGGAACCGATTAAATGCAGACCGGGCGAACTATTGCCTCCTGAGGACTTTGATTCGATTAAAAAAATGCTTCGCGAAAAATACGAAATTGAGGGAACTGACGAAGAAGCATTAAGCTATGCCCTTTATCCGAAGGTTTTTGAAGATTATTTAAAGAGCAGCAAAGAAGAAGTGAGCTTAAGAATGATGGGAAGCGACATTTTCTTCCATGGCTTGGAGGAAGGAGAAACCTGCGGGGTCAAAATAGCTGAAGGCAAAAAGTTAAGCATAAAATTAGTTGATATTAAAACAAATGACAATGGCACAAAGGATTTGACATTTGAAGTCAACGGAAATAACAGAGTAGTTACTATAAAAGATAAAAATGCCGTAACATCTAAGAATATGGATGTAGAAAAGGTTATGGCAGACACAGGCAATCAATTTGAAATAGGGGCAAATATTCCCGGCAATGTATTTAAAATACTTGTAAAAGCAGGTGAAAAGGTAACTGCGGGGCAGCCGATTGCAATATTGGAAGCAATGAAGATGGAAACAAATGTTATAGCTCCTCTGTCGGGAAATGTGCACAAAATACACGTTAAAGAAGGACAGCGGGTAGTAACGGGAGAATTAATAGCAGAATTGGAATAAAAAAATGCTGTTGTAAGAGATTAACCTTACAGCAGCTCTTTTGTACTTATGGGGAGGTCATATGGAAAAGTTTAAAGTTGCATTATTGCAGACCTTTGTTTTTGGGGATAAAAGAAAAAACATTGAGAATGCGGTGAATTTAATTGAGCATGTAGCTAAGGAGGGAGCTGATATGGCAGTTTTCCCTGAAATGTTTTGCTGTCCTTACGACAATTCATTTTTTAAAGAGTACGGCGAGGAAGAGGGCGGATATGCCTGTACAAAAATGAGTGATGCCGCAAGCAAATCAGGTATTTATGTTGTAGCAGGAACAATTCCCGAGTTAAAAATGAATAACATTTACAACACTTCATATGTATTTGACAGAAAAGGAAGACAAATAGCCAGGCACAGGAAGATGCATCTTTTTGATATTGATGTTGAAGGAGGACAGTATTTTAAGGAATCGGATGTCCTCTCACCGGGAAGAGATGTAACGGTTTTTGATACTGAATTTTGTAAAATCGGCTTGGGGGTATGTTATGATATAAGATTCCCTGAATTAAGCAGACTTATGGTTATGGAAGGTGCCGAAGTTATTATATTCCCGGCTGCATTTAACATGACTACAGGTCCTGCCCACTGGGAGTTAAATTTCAGGGGAAGGGCTCTTGACAATCAGGTTTATACAATAGGAGTTTCTCCTGCAAGGGATTATGAAGCATCATACCACTCCTACGGAAATTCTATAGTTGTATCACCCTGGGGCAATGTTATAAACAGAATGGATGAAAAAGAAGGATACATAATTCAGGAAGTTGATTTGGATTATGTTAAAAAGGTAAGAAATGAGCTGCCATTGTTAAAGCATTTGAGAAAGGATTTATATACGTTAAGCAAGAAATAATAAAAAGGGGATTAGCAATTGTTGTTGCTGTTTCCATAAAATTACGATAAAATAATTATAATTAAAGTAAGAAAGGAAGGTATTTATGATTATATTAATCAAAAATGCAGAAGTTTATGCGCCTGAAAATATGGGTGTTAAGGATGTTTTGATAGTCAATGATAAAATAGCCGCTATAGATAACAACATATTCATGGGGGCTGATACTTACCTTAAGGTAACGGAAATTGACGCAAGGGGCAAAAAATTAGTACCCGGTTTTATTGATTCTCATGTACATATTATAGGCGGAGGGGGTGAAGGGGGCTTTGCCACAAGAACTCCCGAAGCCACGCTTTCGGGACTTACTTCGGCAGGCGTTACAACTGTTGTAGGATGCTTGGGAACCGACGGTGTGGCAAGAGATTTAGTTTCCCTTCTGGCAAAAGCAAGAGGCTTAGAAGAAGAAGGAATTACCGCATATATTTATTCGGGCTCCTACAGACTTCCTTTTAAAACAATAACCGGCGAAATAATGAAGGATATTATGGTTATTGACAAAGTTATTGGTATAGGTGAAGTCGCAATATCGGACCACCGTTCATCACAGCCTTCCTTTGACGAATTTATCAGAGCGGTTGCTGATGTCAGAGTTGGGGGTATGTTATCCGGAAAAGCCGGCATAATCAATATTCATTTAGGTGACGGTAAAAGGAAAATTGATATGCTGAAAAGAGCCGTTAAAGAAACCGAAATACCCATTACACAATTTTTACCTACCCATATAAACAGAAATCCCGAATTGTTTGAAGAGTGTGTTTCATATGCCAAGGGCGGAGGGTATATTGATTTTACAGGCAGTGAGGACCCTGATTTCTGGGAAGAAACAGATGGTGAGGTAAGATTCAGCAAGGGACTAAAGAGGCTTTTAGATGAAGATGTTAATATTGATAATTTTACTTTATCCTCTGACGGACAGGGAAGCTTGCCCATATTTAACGAGAAAAAGGAATTCGTAGGTATAGGTGTAGGAAAGTCAGCGTGTTTAATCAAAGCGATTAAGGAATGCGTATTTAAGGAAGAAATACCTCTTGAAATTGCAATAAGAGCCATCACATCAAATGCCGCTAAAATATTAAAGCTAAGAAAAAAGGGAAGAATTGATGTAAACATGGATGCCGATTTATGTTTGCTGGACGAAAGCTTAGATGTCGATACAGTAATTGCTAAAGGTAAAATAATGGTGGAAAACAAAAAACCAGTTGTATATGGAATGTTTGAGATGCCCTAACCCTATTTTTCCGACCGAAGGGAGAGAAAAATAGCGGTAGGTCATTCGCAACGAACTCCCAATTTATGCGACGTAAGGAGCAAATAAATTGGTGATTGAGACTGCGAGATGCCCTAACCCTATCCATGCGAGTTAAGGAGCAAATAAATTGGCAACGACATATATCTGTTAACATTTGTAATTGATTG